>Ga0207667_10000096_pt1 | contig 143776 bp, 162 predicted proteins | sample KBSCornC52_FD_184301 | JGI IMG/M metagenome (GOLD analysis project Ga0207667, IMG submission 184301) | Corn rhizosphere microbial communities from Kellogg Biological Station, Michigan, USA - KBS Corn C5-2 (SPAdes) (version 2) | ecosystem: Host-associated > Plants > Roots > Rhizosphere > Soil ... | reverse complement strand
AGGCCAGGCGAATACGAGCCCCATACACTTGGAGTTGCTTTCCGGTCATTGTTCTTGTTCTCACTTTCACTCCTTTCTAGATTAGAAAGTATGAGACGAAGTGTCCAAGATGTATGGGAGCCGGATAAGTGCCTTCTAAAAAGTATTGACCTAAGAAATTATTTAGGCTATAGTAGCAGTGCTCCAAAGCTATTCTACGTTGAATGTGCTTTGTTTTTAGAGCACTTTGACAGGAATAGCACAATCGTCTATCGAGAGGACAGACAGTTGTCTAGCAACCAGGTTACGGCACGTAATCGAGCTCGCGACGCGTACAACGAAGCCAAGACAAACCCTGGGGTCGACGCCCAAACTTTGGGTGTTCTCAAGGCAAACTACGAGGCTGCTCAAGCTACTGTCGAGGCTGTGACTGGCGGCAGTGGCAACTGGGGCGTGGCGAGCTAGATCAGCTCGACGGACGTCTGAACTTCGGTTCATTCGAAAAATCAGGCTATGCTATTCCTGTCCGTCTCCCATCGTTCATGAACTACTTCGTGGCTGATGAGAGACGTCTTATTTTTGTATTTACCATTACACATGTTATACTCATACAGGCCACAAACCAAAGAGGCATCATGGCTCCCCCCAAAAGGATGGAGATGTTCCTGCTGTCATTTCTTCACAAGCTTTGTTGACACCGAAGGCTACAAAAGGTGTGCAACATGCGTTGGCAATAATTGCATCATCGAGGATGGTAACGGCGTTGAGCCGCGCAATTGTAAACATGCCGCGCGCGAAGCTAGGGAGATCGACAAGTTCGGCCGGCGGCAACAACGACTACAAGCTCCTGAAACGAATAGCTTCACGGTCTAGCACTATATATAGCGTGTGGTAGTATAGTATAGACACGCTAGCAGGTAGTTTCCAACAAGGAGGTTATGCAATGACAGAGCAGCAGACCAGCAACGTTCGTGTTGCACCGTCGCGCAAGCGCAATGTGGCACAAGGTCTTCCGGCTGGAGTGGGTGGTTCGTCCCAGCCAGAAACCGAGATTCCTCCGCGTCGTCCCGCCGGACGGGACGACCAGCCAGTAGCAACTGACTGAAACACGCCGTACTTGCTACCTTTGAGATTCTTTCACAGAGTCTCAGGTAGCAGGTACGGCTACAAAAATAGTATCAAAAGCGACCTATATTCAGAGGTCGCGCTTATTTTTTGAGATATAAATTCTTTTTTTTATTAGGGACTGGCAATCTGCCCTTATTGCCAGTCCCTAAGGTTAACTATCGATACCACTATTTGCAAGCATGGAGAGTACAAACTCCTTACGCGGCAGGATATCCGGATCAACGTGCAGCGTCAATGTAAGGTATTTGTAGATATCATCCACGAGTAACTCGTAGACGCCACGAGCCTGGGCATGAGGCTTAGTTCCAGATCTTTGCTCAAAACGATATACCCTGAGGGCTCGCGCAAGATGTTGGATATGCACATTCGGCAGCTTAGCAACACAGGCAAGCGCAGGAGCTTTAATGCTCACATCATGCTTAAACCGCCTGATCTCGTCGTCCGAAAGCATTCTCATTAACTCACCGCGAGAGAAGACACTCCACAACTCTTGCTTGGTCATTGCTTCTCCAACCTTCACCAAAGAGGCTAATAGCACTGTTACTATACCATACGTAACCGGAACTATCAAAAACACGATGAATAGCCTATAATAGGACGGCATGAAACAAAACTTCTGGCAAGAGCTTCCACACCCATTTTTTATTCTCGCCCCCATGGAGGCAGTGACTGACGTAGTGTTCCGTCATGTGGTCACTAGAGCCGCTCGGCCAGACGTCTTTTTTACCGAATTTACCAACGCCAGCAGTTACTGCAGTCCAGCTGGTATTCACAGTACACGTAGCCGGTTGGCATTTACACCCGACGAACAGCCTATGGTGGCACAGATTTGGGGCAACAAGCCCGACCAGTTTGCTCAAATGGCGCGCGGTCTGGCCGAGATGGGGTATAGCGGTATCGATATTAATATGGGTTGTCCAGATAAATCGGTAGTGAAAGGGGGTGCAGGCAGCGCGCTCATTCGCACACCTGAACTGGCCGCCAAACTTATTGCTAGTGCCAAAGAGGGTGGCCTGCCCGTAAGTGTCAAAACACGCCTAGGATATAGCTCAACCGAAGAGTGGCACGAATGGCTCACGCATATCCTCAAGCAAGACATCGTCAATCTCACTATTCACCTGCGCACCCGCAAAGAAATGAGTAAGGTCGACGCTCATTTTGAATTAATAGCCAATATCAAAAAGCTACGCGGCGACATCGCGCCCCAAACGCTCCTGACTATCAATGGAGATATTCGCGATCGACAACACGGCGAAGAACTTGCGAAGCAATATGGTGTTGATGGCATCATGATCGGACGCGGGATTTTTACCAATCCATTCGCTTTTGAAACAGAGAAGCGCGCGCATAGTCGCGAGGAACTCTTAGCGCTCCTTAATCTTCATCTTGACTTGTTCGATACATATTCGAGCGAGCTTGAACCGCGTCGATTTGAACCGCTAAAACGTTTCTTTAAAATTTACATTCGTGATTTTCCGGGTGCCAGCGAGCTGCGCGAGCAACTCATGCATACCACAAACACTAGCGAAGTTCGTACTCTCCTTTCAAAGCAGTAGCCCTACTTAAGAAAAAATGCTATAGTATGCATGTCCTACCTAAGGAGACAGTCATGAGTCAGCTAAGTCTGTCAGCGATTTTACTCGAGGGACACGGAGATGATGGTTGGTTTAGTATAGCTGGCGAGTTAACGTCGCAGGGTAATTTTGAGATCACTTTGTTCGTAGACCAGCACAATCGCAAAGTCACCTTCTTTGATGATGCAGAGCAAGAGATTGTGACAGCGACCAAGAAACTTGTCCGTTTTTTGCGAAATAATTACGGAGAAGTTATCGGCCAGTCACGTAGTAGCTCGAACAGTTTCACTCTCAAGTTAGCTCCTTTCGAAAAGCAACTTCGGCGGCTTATCGATGCTATTCGCGAGACGCTTCAGATGGAATGTCGTACTGTCATAGTCACGTTCACACACGAAGGTAGCACGTACAGCTTCAGCGGCTTGTTTACCTACGTGTCGGGATCGAGCTGGGGTGATATACCTGGTCGCTATGAACTTGATAACCGGTGGACACACCTCGGAGAAGATCCATCACCGGAACAGTATGAGACAATCCGCTGCTTAGATGGTGTTCGTAGTGCCGATCTCATCCCGCTCAGAGGTATGACCGACCACGCCTTCGACATCTACATCAAGTACAGTCAACTGGACGAAACACTGTCGGCGATCATCGCAGTACTAGCAAAATAGGCCTCAAAAAGCGGAGATGAGATTTATATCTTGTCTCCGCTAAAACTTACTCCCTGCCGGGAACACGCACCAAAAGACGTTGGGTGCCATCAGTCAAGGTCATAAGTGTCGCGATAGTAATCATCACGCGCGCCATCACGAAACGGTCGCGGTCAACAGTTTGAGAGGGAAGCGGAAAGAGGCTAGCGGCCAGCTGTTTTGAACGCCACAAATCGTATCCGAAAGCTTGCATACCATTGTGATCATTTGCAAATCTATTCGATGAAAATGTTGTTCCTTGTACAAAATTCACCACTACCAACGCTTCTTTGTGCGCCCCCTCAAGCACCGACACACTACCGGGAGCTTTTTGCTCTAACAAATCTAAAATCTCACCACGCCCCGCAAAATAACCATGCGCACGGCTGCGAAGCACGAGGCCAGCACCAAGTACTCGAAGGTAGTTATCGCGGTGGAACTCGCCATCAAGTAAAACTTTTACCAGACGCTTATGATCTTCAACCAATCCAGGGTCGGTCATATTCGCCAGGATCGCATCCATGCCATCGATTGCACCACAGCCCACCACTTCGCCAACACTACTATCATCGCGGTGGCCACCTGGCGCAAGGCCAAGTCGCAAGTAAGAATCGATCATCACCTCAGCATCATTATAAAAGGTCCCGCGTGTCAAGTCGTCCTTGTCAATCCCGAGCCGGTATGCCAGCGCCGCCCCTGGGGCACCACCAGGCACCTGCGCACCTAGTTTTGACTCATCAAAATGAGGGTCGTGACGTCCATCAATACAGCGCGTTTTAGCATTCGGATTAGTAGGTACGTAGTACGAATCGAGTGTAGTCGTCAGCGACGAAATATCAACAGGTGTCTCCATGGCCGACACTTTACCCGGCCAGGTATGATCAGTGAGCGTTCCCAGATCAAGTAGTTGCGTCTGCGGACGCTGCTCTAATTCGAATGATTCATCCATGCTACTTTTACTCGCTATTATTTTATCTGTGATGATGACGGCGGCGAAGATCAGCTACCTTGAGACGAACCATGTGACGGTCAACCAGCTGATGCGCTTTCTCAAGCTCTACTTGGTCCTGCGCATTGTCCCGCAGCCTAATGGCGCGCTCTAGCGCGGCTTTACTTTCCGATTCGATAATATCCGCGCCATTATCGGCTTCGTCAACTAAAACTTTAACGTGTTGTGGTGTAATTTCAATCACACCACCACTGATAGCAAAATAGTCCAGCTCGCTATCTGCGTCACCTTTTTTGTATCGGACCGCGATAGCACCCGGCACTGCAATAGTCACCAATGGCTCATGGCCAGGAAATACAGCAATCTCGCCACTAGATGTCGGGATCATCACCTCATATGCTTCTTGGTCAACTTTTTTACCAAGAAGTGTCACAAGTTGCAAATTCATATCTGTATGATAGCAAAAAAGCTCACCAAAAGCGAGCGGGAAGCGAAAGAATAATAGGGTCGTTACACTTATTTAAACATGATTATATACTTTTCAACCGGCAGACCCATAAACCTTGCATTATTCGTTCGTACTTGCCATACTTTTTTATATGGATATTGACCCTGCTCTTACAAAACGACAGGTAGAAGCCCTCAATACTGTAGATTTACAGCTTCTTGGAGTAACTCACGGCATTATAAAAGGATCGCGCGTAAACGGTATTAAAGATACCGACTATCAAGAAGTGAGAAAAGTCGTCGATCGCATGCGTGCCGCCCGAGGTGACGTACTTGCCGTCGAGCCGACAGGGTTCGTATCTCTAGATGAACCTCCAACCGTATCTAGTATCATTCCTGTCGAGCTACCGAATGGTACAGAGAGTGAATTATCCGATGAACTAAAGGTTGATTTAATAGAACTCATTGAAAGAGGCCGCAGGACATTGCGCATTAATAACCTCGCATATGCCGCAGTCCATGCACTTCTTAAGGGTGTTCCTGTCCATACAGCAGAAGTCACAATGGATGAGTGGCAAAACTTACAGGCAAGACTCGAAGCAGGATCGGGGGATGCAGCTACAAAGAAGGAAGAAGAGTTATTTTACCGTAACGGAAGAATGCTCACGCGGCTAGGAAATATTGCTATAGATATGACCCGCAAACCAGGAGCAAAGAGCGCACACCCCACTCTTTTATATCTCTCAGGCTCGACACACACTCCCCGCCTTGGAAATCGTCTTCACGCAAGCGGAGTATCATTTACTTCAAATCGATAGCCGCGAGTTTTCTGCTTACTCTATTCTCCATTATGATAATTAATGTCACCAAATATTTTTCCTGTTATAAGCCGAAGCAAAAAGTAAGACTGCGTAAGGCTGCCGGCGATAAGTGTACTGAATATCAACTGGAGATCTTTTAGCTGACTTGTGTCCAGGGCACGCACGACTATAAAAAATATTCCTGCATTTTGCACCACAAGCAGAAGTCCAACACCCCAGGCAATCCACGGCCTCGCCCTAAGCTTTTGCTTGTGATCGCCTATTTCAGTGCTCCTGAGTCCAGAACGCCAGCCTTTCGCCGTCAGCGTAAAAGGTAGTTCGACACTTTGTTCTTTGAATATGGAAGTGTCTGGGAAGCTATCAGTTTCGCTACTGACAATGTTAAGGGTGGCATCGGCCGTTGTGATAGATTTATTTGCCATGAGAAGGAAGCTATATCAATTTGAGCGCCTTAAGCCTGAAGGTTGCCACTACAATGGGAACGCCAAATATTTTCGCTATAGACTCGATATCTTTTGAGGTCGCATCCCAAAGCAACATCACCAGCTCTCTCGGCATCATAAGGCTTGCGGCAAACTGATCTGCCTGATCCTCGCGTTGATCTTTACCTTGACGTTCTAATAGGTCATTTAGCTGATGCATGGTGAAAACGTCACGCTCAAGCTCTTCATGCAGTTTATAATGTCCAATCTCGTGAGCTAACGTGAAGTTCTTTTCTTCAAACGTATCTTCTTCAGACAAGAAAACTGTCCCGATTGACCTATCGAGCGCGCCCTCAATTTCGGCGTCTGCAAACTTTCCTTGTTTAATTTTTAGGCCAAAATGTCCAGCGATGCGGTTAAGATCAATGGGTAACTTAATTGTTTCGATATCGCCAAATACGGATTTCAATAGACTCTGCGTTTTTGAGTCTATGTCTTGTTGATCAAGTGTTGCGTCCACGTTACCTCTAGTCCTACTTATGCAGTACTTACTATTTTTAGTATAAACCAAACCTTCGCTTATGGTCAATCGTGAGCCACAGCGTGATGCTTCTTGGGAGAACGTATCATCACAAACGAAATCACCCCACTCGCAGTGGCAAGGAAGAAACAGAGTAGCATTGCAAACTGAAAGGTACTATTGGCTCCGGCAAACCCTAAACTGGCAATAATAATCAAACCGGCTACACGAGAAACAGCATTGTTAATACCCGATGCCGTACCAGATTGCCGATCGCTCACTGATGTCATAACAGTAGTTGTTAGTGGCGCCACCATAAGTGTAAGGCCGATACCAAACAAAATTGTCCCCGGCAGAACGTGCCATACATAGGAATCGCCCGGTGCTAATGGCAAGAAAAGAAGTATGGAGGCACCAGCAAGCAGCGGACCGACAGTCATAAACAAACGCGCTCCGTATTTTGCCGCGAGTTCTCCAACTTTACTCGAAAAACTGATCATAATCAGGCTGCTCGGAAGCATAGTTAACCCTGCAACTAGCGCAGAATAATGCAAATGTGTTTGAAGATACAGCGACAATGAGAATGAGTAGCCGCTCAGTGCACCATACATCAAAAATGTCATGATATTCGAACCAGAAAAGTTACGCGACCTAAATAAGCCTAGCGGCACCATTGGGTCACGACTTCGTTTTTGCCAAAAAACAAATAGCACCGCAAGAGCAACGCCGCCAGTTGAACACGTAAGCGTCACGGCGTTCCATCCGTGCGCTGGCCCTTCAATAAGTCCATAGGTAACACCGGCAAGTGCAAGTGATACAAGTACAGCACCGGGTACATCAAAGTGACGTGGCTCGTCATCTTTTGACTCGGTTATATTTTTACTCGCAAGTACATAACAAATAAATGCTAGCGGTACGTTAATGAGGAAAATCCAGCGCCAACTAGCAAGCGCAAGAATGGTTCCACCCACCACTGGCGCAAGCACAATCGCCGCACTACTCCAGGCAGTCCAGCGACCGATGGCTTTGCCACGGGCAGAGGTTTCAAACATGGTATTGATAATAGCAAGAGCACCAGGCACCATAAGTGCGCCTGTAATTCCCTGCAAAACACGTGCGATAATAAGGAAATTAGCACTTGGCGAAACAGCACACAGCAGAGAGGTGAGCGCAAAGCCCACAACTCCAAGCAGATAGATTTTCTTGCGGCCAAAAATATCACCCAGCGAGCCGCCCAGCAAAATAAGGCCAGAAAGCGACAGCATATAGCCATCGGTAATCCATTGCAATGCACTAAAATCGGTGTGGAATTCGGCCGCGATTTTTGGCAAAGCCAAATTTACCACCATACCATCAATAATAACGACCGCGCTACCAATAATAACTGCGGTCAGGCCAAGCAGTTTACTCCCTCGTTGTTTCATATACTAAATATAGCACAAAAAGTGAAAACCCCGCTGGCTGTGAGGCTCACTTGGAACACTCACACCCTAGCGGGGGAAGTTACTTGTTGCGAGGATAACATGGCAATTCGTATTCGTAAACCGTACCACCTTGCTCGACAAATTTAGCGACTTCATCAAAACTTTGAGGACCACCACCAATGCGAAGCATCGCACGATAGTCCGCCTTAAGCAAATACTCTAGGAACGTATCACTCTCATCACCCCAATTATTACCAACATAAATGGGTTTTTCGGTAACAGGGCAACACTTCATCGTTTTTGCCTTCTTACAGGCAATACCGACCGTCTTCCAGCCTTGTTGTGCTTCTGCATATTTATATGCTAAAGCAGGAATGCCGAAGTTCGTAAGGCCAGAAACGAGAACAATTTCTGTACCTTTCGGCAAGGAGGAGTGGGCCAAAACATGCCTAATACCTTTGCTTACAAGACGTCGCGCCCTGGAGATATTCAAGTTCCAGTGGCTATATCCCACAACGCCAAGCGCAAACTGGCTCATGTCGTTCTCCCAACTACTAGATGTCGTTTGCACAGAATATAATACCATAAAATATATAAAGTCGCGCCCATAGCAATAGCCTGCTTAAGAAGCAGGCTATTTATGTCATAAAAGAGGGCTTAATCTTTCTTTTCAGCCAAACTACCTGGTGCCATGTAGAACCAGCTTTCTGGTTTGCTGTCGTATTTGCCAGCCAAAATATCTTTCGCATCGCGAATGGTATCGGCGAGCTTTACGTATACACCCTTGTTACCAGTAAATTGCTCAGCAACATGGAATGGTTGTGCAAAGAAGCGCTGGAGACGGCGAGCACGGTTGACAATCTGCTTTTGGTCATCTGAAAGTTCTTCCATACCCAAGATGGCGATGATGTCCTGCAGCTCTTTGTACTGCTGCAAAACTCGTTGCACTTCACGGGCAACTTGGTAGTGCTCTTCGCCCACAATTTCAGGGTCGAGACTGGTTGAGGTACTGTCGAGTACGTCAACCGCTGGATAGATACCGATTTCGGTCAGGCCACGGTTCATCACGATAGTCGCATCGAGGTGAGCAAACGTCGTTGCCGGTGCTGGGTCGGTAAGGTCATCTGCCGGTACATATACGGCTTGCACAGAGGTAATCGAACCTTTTTTAGTACTCGTAATACGCTCTTGCAGTGCACCCATTTCTTGCTGAAGGTTTGGCTGGTAGCCCACAGCCGAAGGCAAGCGGCCAAGTAGAGCAGACACCTCAGCACCAGCCTGGGTGTAACGATAAATATTATCAATGAAGAGAAGAACGTCTTTACCTTCATCACGAAAGGCCTCAGCCATCGCAAGACCGGCAAGTGCTACGCGCAGACGTGCTCCTGGTGGTTCGTTCATCTGACCAAAGACAAGGCTCGTCTTGGTCAGTACGCCGCTTTCTTCAAGCTCTTCGTAAAGGTCTTTACCTTCACGAGTACGCTCACCAACACCAGCAAACACCGAATTACCCTTGTGAAATTCAGCAATATTATTGATAAGTTCCTGAATAAGCACAGTTTTACCCACACCAGCACCAGCAAAGAGACCGGCTTTACCACCTTTGACGAGTGGTGCAATGAGGTCAATGACCTTGATGCCAGTTTCGAGGATCTCCGACTTGTTAGATTGCTCGGAAAGAGCAGGTGGTTCACGGTGAATAGGCGCCCTTTTACCTGTCACTGCTTTGCCATCGTCAATTGGCTCGCCAACGACGTTGAACATACGACCTTGGGTTTGCTCGCCAACAGGTACAGAAATACCTGCTCCAGTCGCCACCACTTCGTCACCACGTTTCAAACCGTCAGTACTCGACATGGAAATGGCACGAACCGTTCGTTCATCAAGGTGCTGCGCGACTTCGAGCGTCACGGTTTTACCTTCGCGTTTAATTTCAAGCGCCTCGTACATGCCAGGCAAGTGTTTATCGTTAAATTCTACATCGACAACCACACCTACCACCTGGATAATGTGACCTGTCGTCGCTTTGTCTTTACTCATATGTTCTCCTTTATTCACTGAGGGCCTCTACGCCGCCTGAAATTTCTGCTAATTCTTGGGTAATGGCACCTTGCCGGGCTTTGTTCATAGCGAGCGATAGGTCGTCTACCAGATCGGAGGCGTTGTCGGTCGCATTTTTCATGGCTATCATACGCATGCTCCATTCACTCGCTCGGCCATCAAGCAGTGCCTGAAAAATCTGCGCACCCACCAGGCGTTCCGTCACCGCATCGAGCACTTCCTCGGCACTTGGCTCATACATGGCGCTGCGCACCTCAGTAGTAACCTCTGTCTTTTCAAATCCAGCTGGAAGTACGCGCAGCGTCGTAACCTCTTGGGTCATCGTGTTAATAAATTGAGTGTAAATAACATCAACGGCGTCAACTTTGCCTTCTTTAAACGCTTCAATGGCTGTAGCGAGCACCGGATTCAGCTCGCCGCCTTCTGGCTGATCGGGCAGGTTTTCGTACACGCCCAAAATTTTGCTATCCTTTAAGCGAGTAACAAACTGGGAGGCTCGCCGACCAATTGCAATGGTACTATTTTTGATGTCTACCTTTTTATCGGCTTCAAGCGCCCGAACATATGCCTTGATGACGTTGCTATTGTACGCACCAGCGAGGCCCTTATCTGAGGCGATTACGATCAAAAGCCGGGACTTTACCTCGCGCGTTTGAAACAACGGGTGTTGGGACGTTTCGCCCTGGGTGGCTAGATACGTCAAGAGTTCCCTCGCCGCGAGCGAATACGGTGTCGAGGCTTTATCCGCCTCTTCAGCTCGCCGCATTTTGCTGGCTGCGACCATTTGCATAGCCTTAGTAATCTGCTTCGTGCTTTTTACCGAGCGGATGCGCGACCTTAGTTGCCGTATGGATGCCATCTAGCTATCCCTCAAACCCTTTCGCCACTGTCTTGGCAGTCTTTTTTATCACTTCGAGCAGGTCGTCAGTTGGCTTGTCGCCTTTATTCAGCGTACGCATGGCTTCTTTGTGATCAGTCCATAAGCGAGTCAGAAGTGCCGCCTGGGCATCTTTGATTTTCGCAACCGAAACGTCATCAAATAAGCCATTATTCACGGCGTAAATACTAGCGACTTGCTCCCATACACTCATTGGCTGGTATTGTGGCTGCTTAAGAAGTTCCGTCAGACGCTGGCCACGGTCAATTTGCGCCTTGGTTTCAGCGTCAAGGTCGCTGCCAAACTGCGCAAAACTCGCAAGCTCGCGGAACTGACTCAGACCAAGCTTTAGGTGGCTACCAACGCTTTTTACTGCTTTAGTTTGGGCATCGCCACCTACACGACTGACCGATAGACCAGCCGAAATAGCCGGACGAATACCTTGGTAAAAGAGGTCTGTTTCCATAAAGATTTGACCGTCCGTAATAGAGATAACGTTGGTTGGAATATAGGCTGAAATATCACCAGCTTGAGTCTCGATGATTGGAAGAGCGGTAAGCGATCCGCCACCAAGCTTGTCGGTTAATTTTGCTGAACGCTCGAGGAGGCGTGAGTGCAAATAAAACACATCACCAGGGAAAGCCTCGCGGCCTGGTGGACGGCGAAGGAGGAGTGACATCTGACGATAGGCGACGGCGTGTTTGGTAAGGTCGTCGTAAATCATGAGCGCATGCTGCTTGTTGTCACGGAAATATTCACCCATAGCAGTTGCGGCGTAGGGTGCCAAATACAGCATAGAAGCCGCATCGCTTGGGCCAGTTGCCACGATGATAGTCTGCTCCATCACCCCTTCTTGCTTGAGACGTTCAACCAGACGAGCAATCTTTGACAGCTTTTGTCCAATGGCAACGTAGACGTTTACCACCCCTGTTTTTTGGCGGGCTTGGTTAATCATGGTATCGATTGCAATAGCCGTTTTACCGGTTTGGCGGTCGCCAATAATTAGCTCACGCTGACCACGGCCAACAGGGAACATGGCGTCAATAGCCATGATGCCGGTCATAAGCGGTTCATGCACGTGGCGACGGCCAAGCACACCGATGGCTTCTCGTTCAACGAGACCAGTCTGCTTGGCTTTAATCGGGCCAGCACCATCAAGAGGACGGCCAAGTGGATCGACAATGCGCCCAAGGAGTTCTGGACCAACCGGCACTTCAAGTAGCGTACCCTTAAGACGCACCGTGTTGCCAGCCGAAACGTTGGTGTCGCTCCCTAGTAGTACCGCACCAATCTCATCTTCCATAAGATTGAGCGCAAACGCTTCCACGATGCCTTCTTTTGTTTCAATCTCGAGCATTTCTGAGAAGCCAGCGTCACGCAGGCCGTGCACCCAAGCCACACCGTCACCAATACGCGTTACGATGCCAACACTATTCAGTCCCTCAGAGGTTTCTAGCCCCGCGATCGCCGCTCGTAGTTCTTCTGCCAGTTCTGTTACTTTAATATCTGCCATACTTCCTCTTTTTCTACAATTGTTGCGCCTTTAGGGCGGTTAGTTTTCGCTGTAATGTACCGTCAAAGCGCTTGCCGGGAACGTCAACACGAACACCACCAAGTACCTCGGGGTCAATTCGTTCACGTAGCTGCAGGTGTTTTGCGCCTACCAGTTTGCTTATCTCGCTCTTTATGGTTTCTGTGAGTGGATGGGCGCTGGTGACATCTGCCACCACGACACCACGAGCCGCGAGGGCATCTTCGATATCGCGCACCAACAGCATTTGTTCGCGCGTACGCCTGGTAACAAGTAAGTAAGCCGCCACTTCGCGGAGTACTTTTTGCCGCGACTCACCACTCAGAATTTTCTCTGCAGCCAGCGCGGCTATTTTTCGACGAGACAAGCGAAGCACCATAGGTTATCGCACCTCTTTCATAGCATCAGCAATCACCTTGGCATCAACCGCCGAGGTTACCGTCTTGCCAATGACTTTTTCGGTCGCCTGGGCAACGAGGTTGAGCGTTTCGTTATGTAACGCTTTTTTAGCAGCCGTAACTTCTTTCTCGAGGTCGTCACGTGCCTGGGCTACAATCTGCTCGGCGCGCGCCTTCGATTTGGTTTCGGCTGTTTCAATCATTGCCGTCGCCTCGTCTTTGGCTGTGGCTACAATGTCAGTTGCCTCAGAACGTGCTTGCTTTAATAGCCTGTCAACTTTTTCTTTCGCCTCAGTAGCTTGCTTTTCAGCTTCCGCCGCAGCTTTTGAACCGGCTTCGATTTTCTCTTGGCGAGCATCAACGGTTTTCAAAAGAATCGGATAGACAAATTTGCCCATGAACCACACCAGCACCACAAAGCCAATAATCTGAAAGATAAGCATCTTCCAGTCGATACCAAGCGCCTCGAAAATACCGCCCGAGGCAGCACTACTGTCCGCAAATTGTGTCACTATATTCATACGTTACTAACCTAGGAATTTTGCAATAATAGCGACCACGATACCGATGATGGCAAGTGAGTCTGAGAATACAATCGCGGTAATCATCAGGGTACGAATGTCGCTGAGCTTTTCTGGGTTACGACCAAGTGCCGTCAGGGCACCAGCACCAATGACGCCGACACCAAGTGCTGCACCAAGGGCAGGCAACGCGTAGGTTAGTCCAAATGCTAATTGATTCATTATATTATCTCCTTTTATTACGTAACATTATATCATTCTCTGACTGAAACGGCCGCGTTAGGGGTATCAGTAGAGGAATGTTCGAGTTTAGTGTGGTCGGGATGGGCTTCGGTACCACCATGGGTATCAATAGCTAGCGAGGTGAAAATAATGGTCAGTACAAAGAAGACGTAAGCCTGAACAAGACCAATGAAAAGCTCGAATGCCATAAAGAGCGGCAATGCAATCACCGAGAAATAGCTGGTCAAAATCGCGATGATTACTAGCAGCACTTCGCCGGCAAAACAGTTACCGAAAAGACGAAGCGATAGGGCAGAGTAACGCGACACTTCGCCAATCAGCTCCAAAAAGCCTTCAAATGAGCCGATAGGATCTTTGAATGGATTGCGAAGATAACGGCGCAGATTACCAATAGGGCCGTGCTGACGAATAGCATTTACCTGCACGATAATCAGCGCAATGATAGCAATAGCAAATGTAAAGTTCATATCAGCCGCAATACTGCGAATGACCGGCACGTGGTTATACGTAATAGCATCGAGACCTGGCAGCACGCTCATCCAGTACGAAATAAGCACGTAAAAGAAAAGTGTAAGCGCCAGCGGTGCCATTTTACGCGCTAGTTTTTTATCGGGAATAACACTGTCGATTTGAGCAAGCATTCCCTCGAACCCCCACTGCATAAATCCAATGAAGCGATTGTAGCGGCCGCGCTTTACCATAAAGGCCACGTACAAGAACACGGCCAGGAAAATAATCAAGCTCAAGGTACCTGTCACCATGGCGTTCGTTACCTTGAAGCCGACAACCGTAAAAAGCGTCTCTGATGCGAGACTGATATGAAGGTCAAGTGCGGCAAAATTTGTCATTATTATTTTCGTACTTTCTTTAGTTGCTGCCTCACAAGGAGGTAGGCGAGCGCCGTTCCCAAGACTAATCCCCCGGTCATTATCCACGGCGTCGTGTGCAATTGTTTATCGAGCAAAAGCCCGATGAACAGCAACGCTAGGATTGGCACAAACATACGCCACGTCGTATCAGCCATGGTGCCGAGCAATAAAATGACCGTCGATCTATCCGGCGGTGTGAATTGCTTATCGCCATCTTGGTGTGGTGCAGCCATGTATCTACACTATACCAGGCGAACCATTTTTTGTACAATAGAGACACTATGGAAGCACAAAATACACCACCCACTTTAGCCTCAGAGCCAACTCAAGCACCAAAAAAATCACACACCGCGCTCTATATTATTCTTGGTGTCGTTGGAGGACTAATCGTTCTTGGCGGCATCGTCACCGCTATCGTTATGCTTATTTCAAACGCAACCGGCTCATCCTCATCATCAAGCGCTTCAACGCTTTTTTATGACACACTCAGCAATGCATCCCAACAAACAAAAGTTCATTTTGCTGCCGAAACCACTCGCTACAAAAGCGAAGCAGATATGAAGGCAAACAAACTCGAGAAATACGACCAATCACTTGCTGAATTCGACACAAAAACAAAGCAGTATTCAGCCGTATATGCTACTGATGACACAATCATACCGAGTAATGGCCGCTGCATACAAAACAAAGAATATAAAGTAACCGGCTACCTTTACAAAGATTTCAATGCTGCACGCACAGCACTAAATACACCCTCAACCGAGCTAGTACCACCGTCGGCCTATAACCAATACGGCGCCTGCACCTATGACGACTTTGGTCGCGACGGCCTCCTTACAGATGGGGTTCTGCCTATTGGCTTTACGAGCGCCCAAAGTCAAGATTGGCTAAAGGCCTTAAAGGCACAAAATGCATTTACAGTAAAAGATGAAGGAATTGCTACCTACAAAGGACAGACTGGCCGCAAGATAAGTTTTGCGCTTAGTAAAGGAGTTACCTGTGAGGACCTCTACTTCGCACAACAAGATGGCACTACCGGGACCCATGGCGGCCTTAACTCTAATAAATACCTATACGAAGATACCTACTTCTCATCGTCAAATACTACCAGTCTCAAAGGGTTTTACATCATAGACGAGAAAACAAAATTGCCAATCTATAGTGAAATGCAAACGATTGCCATTCCTGGCCTAGAGTCCGACGCTATTGTAGCAAAGCAACACTATAGTTACCCGACCACACTCACTATGACCACAAGCACCGTTCCAGAAAAACTATAAAGTCGATCGTCTCCCTGAACAAGTTTCACCGCAAGATGGAGCAGCGGTTGTCCTAAAGGATGACCGCTTTTCCATTTCCGCTATACTAGTGGTATGCCTCGACGCAACCACACCAAACCTCATCAACCGTTTCAGTTCGTAAATAATTGCAATGCTAAACGGCGCTTTGCAAGCAAGCTACAGGCAGAAACAGCCGCCAATGAGCAGATGCTTACGAACGACGGTTTGAAACTAGCCATCTACAAATGCGAGTTATGTGGTGGCTGGCATCTCACCAGCGCAAATAAAAAATGATATAGTTGAGTTATAAGAACGAGTAGTTTATACTATATTTAGTATAGTAAAGGGGAAACCATGGACGACGACACAACCATCAAAGATCCAAAAGTTATTATTTACAGCACCACTTGGTGCGCCTTTTGCAAAACCGAGGAGCAGTACCTACAAAAACTCGGCGTTGAATACATAAAGAAAGACGTCGAAGAAGACAAAGTTGCTTACGAAGAACTCATGAGCAAAAACGGCGGTGCTTTTCAGGGCGTACCCGTGACAGACATCGACGGTGAACTTATCCTTGGTTTTGACCGGGCAAAAATCGACGCTGCACTCAAAGGAAAACAACTTATCGCCGCATAAAATAATTCATATCCATCGTTTTATCTAAGAGATCTCCAAAAAACGGAGGTCTCTTTTTGTGTGAAAATTGACATAACCAAGCAACTTGTGTTTTATTAAGGCAAGCAAAGTACTACTTTGTTTTTCACCAACGAGCTGAGGAGATACCATGGCAAGCGTCGAACAGGTGCGCGGTCAGATCGGTCTGGCCAAGGAGCAGGCCGACCGCGGTGCCCAGGCGTTGCAGGAAGCGGAAACCCAGATCGGACAAGCCCAGCAGGGCTTCCAGGAGGCCGCGCAGGGCAGCAACCAGTCCGAGGCCAGCGACGTGAACAACATGTTCACCCATGCCCTGCAGAAGATCGGTGAGGCGCGGGACGCGGTCATGGCCGCGATGAGCAACGCGGAGTCCTACGCGGGTAGGTTGTAGTAAGGTGAAAATGTGTGCGGCAGCGTCAATCGTGCACTGCCGCACACACAACTAAAAACTTATTTATCGTTGACAGCAAAAATGAGCATGGCATAATGATTAACGGCTCTCGCACTGATGCAATCGTAATAGTGGCATAAGTGCCAACTTTCCTCAGTCATAGCCAAAGCATAGTAAGCTGAGGTTCCGACGACAAGGCAGGAAACTCATGGAAATCAAGATTGATTGTGGCGACGCTGGTACGCTCACCTGGAAACTTCCAGATAAACTCGTTGCTAGCTACAAAAAATTAAACATCGACGAAGGTACGGTGCGAACAGTATTTGTCGTGGAGTTCGAGAAACCTATGCAGCAGTTCGCGCGCATACTTGCGGCTATTGCAAATACTACCGACGTGAACATGATGCGTGCAGCCATAATGGATCTCAAGTCCCATTTTGCTATTTGTGCAGCAATGCATATCAAGCGATTGAGAGGACGAAAGTAGCCCTAGGGATAAGATAACGCCATCGTCGTTATCTTATCCCTCTTTCAATAACCTGAGTCTCAAAACCTCCCTTCGGGTCCTGCCGCTCGGTCCGCCCCTAAAATTTTTTCTGATTACAGAAAACAATTTTGGGTGCTGCCCCGCCGAGCGTCACCCGCAGTTGGAGGTTTTGAGAGTTAGGTCATATATCATTGACAACGTTCTATTATTGCTATTAAATACGTAGGTTCGATTCGAGAGAAGGGAAGATTGTGGCCTCTGTTTTGCTTATTCAGCCCGACAAGACGCGCACCACTGACTTCGACGGCATCATTGTGGACGTCAATGCTAACTTCAATAGGTTCTGTCCTCCGGATGCGAATCGACTGAAGTTCTAAAGCTCCTCAGGGAAGGAACGTAATGCCCAAGCCTAAGGTTTTGCTCATTGAGGCAAACGCTCTTGTACGAGTCAATCTCTCAATGCGCATGAGAGCGCAATACGAGGTCGTTAGCGTCACGAACGTTAACGCAGCCCTCAACAAGCTGATTGCGGAGGAAGGCTCATTCACAGGCATCGTTGTCGACAACGAGCCTCTGCTTGAGGCAGACGGACTCGTCAGCAAGCATGCCTTGTCGATACTCCTTCAGACCGCAGAGGGGCATATCGGGAAGATTTACGTTCTTCAGGCAGAAAAGAGGCGGTCTCGGGCTCCGGACACAGCCTTAAAGGGTACAGAGATCGTCTACCAAGATAAGGGAGACGTCACCAATGGCAAGGTTCCGTTAACGTTCCCAGAGGGCTAAGAACAATGTGTGGCAGGTTGCGCCGTTTGCGACCTGCCACACGATATATCAGAATTTATCATTCTTGGCCTATTCGTTAAGCACCCACGCGTACGACATCGCCAGCGATCGCCTGACGAAAATAACCGTCGTGGCTCACGTATAAAATAGCACCAGAATATTTGGCCAACGCCGTTTCTAGCTCCTCAATACTTGGCAAGTCAAGGTGATTGGTCGGCTCGTCAAGAATAAGCAGCTGCGGGTCGTTTGCAAGCATGGCAATCAACTGGAACCGTGCCTTTTGGCCGCCGCTTAGCCGCGAAAGCGGCACTTTGCCGTCTCCTTCGGTAAAAAGATAGTCACTCATAAGACTCCGGATTTTAGGTGTACTTATGGTCAGACCACGATCTAGATACATACGTTCAATGGCATTTTGCAGTGGCATGTCGAAGTAGGCGGGAGTAACTTCTTGCTCGTAAATACCAATTCGCACATGTGGGTCAAGGGAAATATCACCTGAAAATAGCCTGATGCTGCGAGACTCAGCCCTCTCTTGAGTCAAAACATCTGCAGTCCTAGTTCGACCAGACGCCGGGGCTCTTGTCGAACCCGGAGCGAAGCCGTTTTGCGAAGGAGAGGGCTGAGTCTTCGTACTACCTAGAAGTGCTTTAATGAGCGTTGTTTTACCGGCACCATTTCGCCCACGAAGCTCAAGTGCTTCACCCTCGCGAAGATCAATATTTACACCAGAAAACAGAGGTGCGTCATAGCCAAGACTCACGTCATTGGCACGCACCAACACGTGTTTACTGCGAGATTCATCGCTCTTTAGGTTCATGCGAATATTTTTCGCCTTGAACTTATCGTACTGCGCCGCAACTTTGTAGTTGAGGTTTGCCGCCGATTCTTTGTCGATCCAAAACGTTGGCTTCTCTTTGGTTTGCAGCTCAGCAAGTTCTTTGCGTGATCGCTCTTCTAGACCTTTAAAGCGCTGAATGGTACCTGGGTTACGTGATTTTTCCTTCAGCCGTTGATAGTCGAGCACTTTCACTTTCAAATTTGCAATACGGCGTTCAATCAGCTCAAACTCGTTCATTTGACTGCCCGTGCTGACGGCATTTTGCTTCAAATAGGCATCATAGTTACCCTTATAACTCACGCTATCGCCATCTTTTAGCTCGATGATACGGTCAACCTCTTTGAGCACATCACGATCGTGCGTAATTACCAGCATTGCTTCTGGCGCCACCCGCATCCACTCAATAAACTGCGCTTTTGCTACATAGTCCATATGGTTAGTCGGCTCGTCAATCAACGCCAGCTGCGCTTGGGAATGCATGATTTTTATCACCTCAACAAGACGCTTTTGGCCACCAGAAAGACTCGCAAATTGCCGATGCGCTACATTTGGCAACTGAAAATTATCGAGTTCACGCTCGATTTGCTCTTCAATTTGGTAAAACCCTTTGTCGTCAAACCGCTGCAACGCTTCGGTGTATTCGTTGATTTTACGCATATCATCGCCCATACTTTCGGGGTAGGTCTCAATAATATGACTGAGCTGCGAATATTCAGGTAGCCCGCCGAGTACATATTGCAACACTGTTATTTCCCCAATATCGTGGTGCTCCTGAGCTGTTGCAACGACCACGGTACCGCGCTTGTAAATAATTTCACCTGTAAAATCTTTATCCGTGCCCGCAAGAATGCCGAAAAGTGTCGACTTTCCCACGCCATTGCGACCAATCACACCCACTTTTTCGCCGTCACCAATACTAAACTTGATCCCATGCATGAGTTGCTTGGGGCCAAAGCTTTTTTCAGTCACGGTAATATCGGCGATCATATCTGTTAGAGTATAGCATACCTCCATCATGCTATAGCAGGTATACTAAAGATGTCCTTCCATAACTACCTCAAACGGACAGGAAGCACTGCGCAATGCCTCTTAGCAAGGATCAAGCGGCTGATTTCGGTATCGCTTACCACTCTGCAAGGGAAGGTGTTACTTCTCAGACCTACCGAGAAGATGCAGACTTAAAAATTGAGATCGACCATCTCGGTTATATCATCGTCACTCTCGTGAGTGATCGTGCCCGAGATCAGCTTAACCTTTGGCTTCTGGAGTATGCCAAGTATGACGATCGCGGCTCTAACAGTAGCATGGAGAGAATGGAAAAGGATGGCAAACAAGTACGTGTTCTTGTCATCACCTTTCCTGGGAGAGATTGACAAAAAGTTAATTCCTACTTAAATTAGAGTAGTTCTGCCACCAAAGAAAGGTTTGACATGCGACGCCTGCTTTCACCCTCGAAATCCCAGCGGATCGAGCAGCTGGAGGCAGACAGAGAGTTGGTTATCGAAGCTGGCACTTGGGCAATGCAGAGTAGCTGGAGGCACGCCATGCAACGACTTGGCAGGCAAGGTACAACGTATCATTTACTAAAGCTAAAAGGGGTCGATGAAGCAGCCTACAACAATGCGGAGCGGGTCATCTGGGAGATCGGGCAAGCAATCGAGGCCGAGCTCTCGGAGCTCAAATCGTAATTAGGCCGTAGGCCAGGCCGAATGCATGGTTTTAAAAAAGAACATGCATTCGGCCTCTTTATTTTGATATACTAATGGAGCGTCAACTTTCGAGAGAGGATATGTGATGCAACGTGCTCGAGGAGTCGTGACTGATAGAGGTGCGAAAGCAGGCGACTGTCGAGGCGCTCGTGCAGCGTCTGAAGCAAGCCACCTCTGTAACCGGCCTTCTCAGTTACAAGCATGAGGGCGAACTCTATACGCTTGGCAAAGTTGTGATCACGCCCGGCAAGGCAGAGGGTGAATTCTTTTTCAAGACCGACCCTGAAAGTGTCAGCGGTACGCTATACGTAGAAGACGGCCATCTGTACGTCATTGGTATCGACCGGTAGCCAATCGGATAATTTCCAACTTGACATTCTGTTACGCGCACTTCGCTTAAACGAATGGCCGGAGTGCACGCAACAACCCGTTGAATTGCTTTTGTTGAGTGAAAAACTCCGAAGCAATTCGGCGTTTTTCATATCCCGAGTAAGGTACAATAAATTCATGAAACACACACTGCTCATCTCTCAAAACCAAAAAGTCGCCTACTGGTCGTACGGGGAGCCTACTCATCCTGTTATCGTCATGGTACATGGCTTTCGAGGGACGCATCATGGACTTGAATTGATCACGAAAGAACTAAGGGGATTTTACGTGATCGTGCCAGATTTGCCCGGTTTCGGTGAGAGCGATCCGCTCGATGAACATTCTATCACTCAATACGTTCAATTTCTTAATGAATTTATGGCACGTCTGAACTTGGCAATGCCGCCCGTCCTTTTGGGGCATTCATTCGGCAGCATCATTGCCAGTCATTTTGCCGCCGCATACCCCAGAGCAATCGACAGACTTATCCTCATTAACCCCATCGGAGCACCCGCGCTTGAAGGCCCAAAAGCTGTCATGACAAAACTTGCCATTGCCTATTACTGGCTTGGAAAAAAGTTGCCGCAAAGAGCAAGCAAGTCTTGGCTATCTGCCCGCCCAATCGTGCTGAGTATGAGCATCATGATGGCAAAAACAAAAGACAAAACGCTGCGCCAATACATTCATAACCAACATCTCACTCATTTTAGCTCTTTTTCTAGCCCAAGGGCGGTTGCCGAAGCGTTCCATGCGTCCGTTAGTCATACGGTCACCGAAAAAGCCGAGCACATCACCATGCCCACGCTTTTAATCGTTGGTGAAAAAGACGACATTACACCACTCAAAAAGCAGCAGGAACTACACACAAAAATGACTGCCAGCGAACTATTTGTCATTGAAAACGTCGGACACCTCATTCACTATGAAACGCCAAAAAAGGCAGCTGGTGCAATTATGACGTTTCTACGAGCGCCTTTGCAGTAGCGGCTAGCTTGCTATAAATACCTTCGAACTGATCGAGTGTGTGTTGAATGTCGTGGGTCGTCGCAATCGCCAGGCTCGCCTTACTAAACTTAGTGCGGAGCTTTTCATTTGTAATGATATTCTGCAAACTTTCGGCGATCTCTTCGTCGTCGTCTTGCGCACATAGATAGCCGTTCACGCCGTCTTGACATAGCTCTGCGAGAGCACCGGCATCAACTGCCACAACAGGCTGCCCGCTTGCCATAGCCTCGAGCGTAGAAATACTTTGAAGTTCAGCTGGCGAAGGCATACAAAATACCGTCCCGACGCGGTGAAGCGCGACGATTTCTTCGTCCGTTACTTTACCCGTAAACGTGACGTGTGATGTTACGGAAAGGTCACGCGTAAGCTGCTTTAGATGGTCGCTATCTGTGCCGTGGCCAACGATGAGAAGATGGGCGTTGGTAGCTTTTTGAATAAGCGAAAAGGCTTTAACAAGCACTGACAAATGCTTTTCCGGGTCGAGTCGCCCAACATATGTCACAATTGGCCTATTTGTTGGCACATGAAATTTTTTCATGACCGTTTTATCGGGTTTGGCCGGAAAAAAGCGACTGAGATCGATACCATTGGAAATAGCTACGACAGGAATAGACATATTGTCGGTATCGAACATAGCGATCGCCGCCTTGGTCGGCATCGTCACACAGTCCGACTTCGAGTGAAAACGACGGCCATATTCGCGCAGCATGTAGCTAATAGGGCGGGCAAACGGCGCGAGAAGCTTCATGTTGTCAAGCAGGTTCTCTGGAATAGCATGGTTCGTGCTGACAATGGGAATGCCCATTTTGTTGCCATATTTCATAGCCGCTTGTCCGATCCACATAAGCATCTGAATGTGAATGATATCTGGCTCAAACTCCTCGATAATTTCTTTTACTTCACGCTGCGGCGTCAGTGAAATACGCATATTTTGATAAAAAGGAAAAGGGACCGAAAACGTCCGAATGATCTTGTAATTTCCGTCCCACTCTTCGTCGCGTTTGCCATTTTGGCTTGGTGCGATCACCACAACTTCGTGCCCACGCTCAGACAAACCTTTGGCAAGATTACGACTAAATGTCGCCACGCCATTGATCGTAGGCCAATGTAAATCGGCAGCAATCAGAATTTTCATATGTACATTATTATACCATGAGCCTCGGCCGCCATGGTACACTTTAATATAGCTATGAAACTATTTTTTGACGCCCGCTACATTCGTACTGACGTATACGACGGTATTAGCCGATATAGCGCCGAACTGGGTGCTGCTGTCGTAAAACAACACGACGACACGACATTTTTAATCTGTAAAGAGGCGCAAAAGCAGTTCTTGCCGCAAGGTGCCAAGACCATCATGCTTCACGATGTCGAGTCGCCAATGGAAGTATTTACCAGTTTGAAACTAAACACATATGCGCCAGATGTGGTATTTAGCCCCATGCAGACGATGGGGAGTTTTGGGCGAAACTTTAAGCTTATTTTGACGCTTCATGACATGATTTACTATCGACACCGCACCCCACCGGCACAGTTGCAACCGTATGTGAGGCTGGGCTGGCGATTGTTTCATTTAGCCTACTGGCCGCAGCGGCTTGTGTTGAATGGCGCTGATATGGTCGCGACAGTCAGCGAAACAAGCAGGGCGGATATAGAAAGGGCAAGGCTCACAAAACGGCCGCTTATTGTCGTGTCAAACGCACCGCGTAATCTATCCGAGTTTTTGAAAAAGCCAAAAAACCAGCAAAAAAAAGCACCAAAAAACCTTATTTACATGGGATGGTTTCGCGAATACAAAAACGTGGAATTACTCGTGCGTGGCCTGACATTTTTGCCCGAGCATAGACTTCATTTACTGAGTCGTATTACCGAAGAGCGCAAGACGTATCTTCTAAAAGGGATCGAGGAATCGGTGAAAAAACGCATCGTTTTTCATAATGGCGTGAGCGACAAAAAATACGCGGAGCTTTTAACTGACGACGCACTCCTTGTTACCGCCAGCTTAGATGAGGGTTACGGTCTCTCAGTCGCCGAAGCCTTTTCAGTAAGCGTTCCGGCCGTTGTCAGCGATTTACCGATCTTTCATGAGGTAGCAGGCGAGGGCGCCCTATATTTTGATCCTAAAAATGCACATGATTTTGCTGAAAAAGTAAAGCAAGCCTCAAAAGTAACGACCTATAGCCAGCTTGCCAAAAAAGGCCATCAGCATATTGCCCAATTTACATGGGAAGCGTCTGCAGCTCGCCTTATAAAAAACGCTAAGCGTCTCTGCCAAAAATAAAGAGCCCTACAGTAAGGCAAGACGTTACATCGAGGCGTATTTAGCAACCATCTCGCCAATAACTTGGCGAGATTTCTGTATAGCCGACAATCGTACCCATTCATTAGGTTGGTGCATTGCCGCAACATCTCCAGGCCCATAAATCATCATAGGGATGCCGTGCTTGTGAAAGGCAAACTGATCTGTTGCGCCAGGAAATGACTTAAGTGGTAATGTTGTTTGCTGAGCCACTTTATAAATATCCGTGTTTTCATCACACTTCGTCGGAGACGGTTCCCACGATTGGACGATTTCAAGGTCATACGCCTCGGCAATTCTCTCGCGTACCACATCAAGCTCTTCTTTAAAGTGTGGTGTAATGCGCAGATTAAACACCGCCTCCGCAGTTTCCGGAACAACATTTGTCGCCTTGCCCGCTTTCAAAATCGTCGGATTAATAGAAGGAATGCCAAGCATATCATCTCGATACAATTCACTCCATTGTTGTCGCATAACAGAAAGATCAACCACAAAGCGCCCCAGCTTCTCGATAGCCACCGAGCCATTGGGGTACGTTTCTGATGCATGACCGCCCCCACCCCGAGCAGTCACTTGCCAAAGCGTATCTCCACGATGGCCAACTCCAATAAAATCACCGCCAGTCGGCTCAAGAATAAGCCCTTCCACCGCTTCATAACGATCTTTTAAGTCCTCGGCCAATTTTTCCATGAGAAGAATACTCCCCGAGCCGTCCGTTTCTTCATTGTCTGAAAACATAAACCACATGTCACAGTCGGGCGGATTCTTCGAGGCTTCCTTTGCCAGTCGAAGCATTATTGCAAGACCCGCCTTCATATCACTCGCACCTAATCCTACTACCTTGTCGTCATCAAATGGATGTGGCTGTAATTTAGAAGGGTTAGTTGCCCAACCTAGCGTCGGGGGAACTGTATCAAGATGACCATTTAAAATAAAAGCTCGACGGCGATTTTTACCTTTTACCCATGCCGCTACACTATCTCCATAGCTAAGTATATTCAATTTATGACCATTCAAATAAGCTTCGATATAGCCAGAAAGTATCCAGTCCTTGCCACTTATAGTAGGAAGGCTCACCATATCATACAAAAGAGTATGTGTCTTATTAAGCTCTGATTGTCGTTCCAATTGGCGCACCATTAATCGCCTTTGTAATATTATCTTCTTTTAGTAATTCAAACACGATCACTGGCGTTCCATACTCGGCCGCAAGTCCCAAAGCTGCTTTGTCCATCACCTTAATCGCCGGTTGCTCAAGCGCTTCCTGATACGAAATGACTTCAAATCTTTTTGCTTCTGGCACCCTCATAGGATCAGCGTCATATACGCCGTCAACTTTCGTTGCCTTTAAAATAGCATGACAATCAAGCTCAAGCGCCAAGTTAACCGCTGCCGTATCTGTCGTAAGGTAAGGCCGGCCAATGCCACCCGCAATCACCACCACACGCTTCTTCTTCAAATGGCTCAGCGCACGCCGATGCGTAAATTGATCGGCTACCTGGTCACTTTTTATATTGGTCAGCGCTCGTGCCTCAAGGCCGTTGGCATTAAATACATCGGTCAGTGCCAGGGCGTTCATCATAGTAGCAAGCATACCAATGTTATCCGCCGTTACGCGGCCAATGCCATTTCCGGCCAGCTGTGCGCCCCTTATAAAATTGCCGCCACCGATCATGACGACAATTTCCGCACCCTCTGTCTTTTTTATTTCGCGCGCTATCCACGCCGCTCGCTTCACATCAAAGCCACTATCAAATTCGCCCTGAAGTTGCTCACCCGAAAGTTTCAAAAGAATACGTCTATACATGGCCTTAGTATACTCTGTTACAATAGAAATACTAATGGCCAGGAAACAAAAGAAAAAAGTAGGTTCGTCAGCCGTCCTCAACCGTAGGGCGCGCTTTGATTACGAGCTTGGCGATGAGATCGTAGCGGGCATCGCACTGACTGGCCCGGAAGTGCGGGCGGCACGAGATGGCCACGTACAGTTAAAAGGCTCGTTCGTGGCAATTCGAAATGACGAATTGTGGCTGAACAACGCTAGTTTTAGTCTGAAACTCAACCAGAAAGGACAGGTAGGCGCCCGAACAATCGACACCGCACCGCGCAAGCTTCTCGCTAACCGCAAACAAATTGACACTTTAGCGGCACGTCGTCAAGACGGCCTGACCATCGTTCCCACTAAACTCATTATTACCGGACGATTTATCAAAGTCGTCATCGCACTTGGAAAAGGTAAAAAACGCTACGATAAGCGCGAAACCATAAAGCGTCGTGACCAAGAACGCGACAGTCGCCGGGCAATTCGTCGCGTCACATAGGTAAACCCCGCTGTCATAGCGACAGCGGGGCCAGCCACTCATACATGCTAGAAGCTGCTTCTACCCCGAAGTAGATTCATTCACCCTTCGAGTTTAATCACTACTTGGCCCACCACCGCTCCCGGTCGGAGCACGATCATGCTGTCACGACTATAGGGAAATGCACAACTCGTCCAGGTTCCACTGTCCGCAAACGTGATCCTGGCAACAGTTGCATGTTCAATGAACCTATGAATCTGCTTCCCACCTTCACCATATCCCTTGATGAGAAACCCTTCTGTCGCCCGCGAGATACCGCTCAAGCGATCAAGCCGCTGGAACATCCCAGCCAAGATCCTGTTCCAGTCTTCAAGCGAAGGATCCTGCATAATAAAAGCAGTCACAGCCTTTACTCCTTTGTAATCGGCCAGGGAATTATTATACCGCACCACTCGTCTCCGAGCAATTGTAACAATGCGTAATATATGATATGAATACAATGTCGTCACACGTAGCTCTTGAGGAGGTTAGTATGTCCGATACCCTTATCGAACAAATAGGCGATGGAACCATGACGCCGCAACAGGCGTTCACACTGATCGTTCTACGGACATTCAGTCCCGAGGCCGTATCGCTTCCCGAGCGATACGAAATTGATCCTCACTACGAGCAGCAGCTCACAGCAGCCAGCAAGGAATATGCACGTTTGCGTGCGCTCAGCCAGGCGGAGTGGGAGGAGATGGCGCATCGACAGCATGAAACAATTATGCGCGATGCAAGCGACCTTCACTCTGCCTGGAGTACAAGGCTTGAACGTCTCGAAACTACGCTGACCCACATACGGGCCATACAGGTCGGCAGAGCGCTAGAAGAGTTCAAACAAAGAATCGTTGAGCTCTTAGTGCGTGGCATTACCGAGCACCAACTGGCCATGTCTCAAAGCAGTGTAGCCGGGAAAGTATCTACGACAGATGAATTCAAGGACCTGACGTTACGCCACGCAAAAGAGCTACTTCATAGGCGCCAGGATGCCTACGATTACCACTGCAAAGACGTGCGCTACAAGAACGATGTACTTGCCGCACTGAGACTCCAGCGGTTCAGCTGACGACGTGTGGAATTGGGCTGCTATCTGGCCCAATTCCACAACTTATTTAAATACGCTATACTAGTGGTAATGAGAATCTATTCATGGAATGTCAACGGTATTCGTGCCGTCGAAAAAAAGGGAGCGCTAGCTGAATTCTTAGCTAAAGAACAGCCGGACGTTGTGTGTTTTCAAGAAATAAAAGCCCACGAAACTCAGCTTGATGTTGAATACCCCGACTACCACAAATTTTGGTATTCAGCCAACCGTAAAGGGTACGCTGGCACCGCTATTTGGTCAAAAATTCAACCGCTGCGCGTTTCAAATGGTCTTCCCGAGGCAATCGTCAAAAAATACAAACTCGACAGTGATACATACGGTGATCCCTCGGATGAAGGACGTGTCATGATGGCCGAATTTGAAACATTCTACCTCGTCACCGTATATACCCCTAATAGCAAAGTCGATCTTACGCGCCTCGCGCTTCGCCACAAACAATGGGATCCGGCATTTTTGGAGTTCGTGCAGGAGCTTGAGGCACAAAAACCCGTTTTCTTCTGTGGTGACTTAAATGTCGCCCACACCGAGCTCGACCTCGCCAACCCAAAACCAAATATAGGCAAGCATGGCTTTACTTACGAAGAGCGCGAGGGCTTCGATATGTTCTTGAAGGCCGGTTTCGTCGACACCTTTCGCATGTTCGTTAAGGAAGGCGGTCATTATAGCTGGTGGACCCACTGGGCGAATGCCCGTGCCCGTAATATCGGGTGGCGGATTGACTATTTCCTTGCCAGTAGGGCAGCCGTTAAGCGTGTGAAGCATGCCGAAATTCACACCACCATTATGGGCTCCGATCATTGTCCCGTCAGTATCGAGGTAGACACATGAGTCTAAGCAACAAAACAATAACTCGACTCGAAGAACTTCCTTTGCAATCGTAGCCCAAGCTGTTATTAGTAGTGTAAAATATAAAGATCGTAGCGACGAGACGGCACGTGGGGCAGCAGAAAGCATATTTGAACTAGCACGTACGCTCATATAATAGGGGAGTGACCGATGACCGAAAAAGAATGTACACTATTATTTTTGCGAAAAGACGACCGCATTTTGCTAGCCATGAAGAAGCGTGGCTTTGGTGCTGACCGCTATAATGGGGTCGGCGGTAAAATTGAGGCGAGTGAAACCATAGAGGAAGCCTTGGTACGCGAATGCCAAGAAGAAATTAAAGTCACACCAACGCATTTTTGGCACGTTGCCGAACATGATTTTGTGCAAGATCACGGTAAAAACCCATGGCGCATGTATGTGCATGTTTTTTTGTGCGACCAGTGGAAAGGTGAACCGACCGAAACCGAAGAAATGGCGCCAGAATGGATGAATATTGTCGATATTCCGTACGACAACATGTGGAGCGATGACCGCTTCTGGCTGCCACAAGTCCTTGAAGGGCATAAAGTGGTAGGCAATTTCACGTTCGACGAACAGGACAATCTTTTAACGCATCAGGTAGACATTGTTACGCAGCTACCTCGCGAAATTAACGCGCACAAACAATCGCCCATGACGTTTCAACAAATGGCTGATACTATTTACGACTTTATGGAAGCTCGCGACTGGCATCATCAATCATCGCGTAATCTTGCCGTTTCTCTCAGCTTGGAAGCAAATGAATTACTTGAGCATTACCAGTGGTCTGAACGACCAAGTAGTACCACCAAAGAACGCGCCGCCGAGCTGGCTGACGTCTTAATTTATGCGTTTCATTACGCCGCCATGGAAGGCATTGACATGCCGAGAGCGATTGAGGAAAAGCTCGCGGGGCAAGGCAAGAAATACCCCGCGAAACGCTTTAAAGGTAAGTCAGAAACCGAACGAAGAGCCTCGTGGCTTGACGCCAAACTTTCTTACAACAAGAAGGGACTCTAGGGTATGAAAAAGTTTGCTGTGTTTGATATAGATGGGACGTTATTTCGCTGGCAACTGTTTAGCGAAGTGGTGTTTGAACTTATGCAAGACGGGTACATTCCAAAAGAGGTCAAAGCCGAAGTTGATGCCAAAATGAGCCAGTGGCGCGACCGCAAAACCGCCCATTCGTTCCATGATTACGAGACAGCTATCGTACAAGCCTTCATTCCGTATGTCACCAAAGTACCCGTGGCTGCTATCGAAACCGCTGCCGACAACATCCTTGCCCGGGTGGGTAATCAGGTCTACATGTACACGCGAAGCCTGATCACGGAGCTCAAAGGACAAGGTTATACGCTCATTGCTATTTCCGGCTCACAAGATGAAATCGTGCAACGATTTGCCAAACTCTGGCAATTTGACATCGCCTTGGGGCAGGCAAACGACCAAAAAGACGGCCAATATACCGGTACAATTCCTGGCGGAAAACTACTCGTGCTTCGAAAAGGCGAGGCATTAAAAGAACTCGTAGCCACGCACAACCTCTCGTGGAAAGAAAGTATCGCTGTGGGTGATACCATGAGCGACGCAAGCATGTTAGAGCTTGTTGAAAAACCAATCGCATTCAACCCAAACGAGCAGCTATTTGAAGTGGCCAAAAAACACAGTTGGCCGGTGGTCATTGAACGTAAAAATATGATTTACGAATTGGAGGCAAGAGATGGAACATACTTACTGGCAAAAGCAGCTACCCGCTAAGCCCCTCTACCCAGATATTGAATGGAATAAGCCCGAACAACGCTCACAAGCGGGGCGTCTAGGCATTATTGGTGGCAATAAACTTGGGTTTGCCGGCGTGGCCGAAGCCTACGGCACCGCCCTTAAGCTTGGGGTAGGCGAGGTACGCGTGCTTCTTCCTGACGTGCTTCGAAAAACCATTCCGCCCACTATTACCGATACCATTTTTGGCGCCACCAACCCGTCTGGCAGCCTGGCGCGTGATGCTCTTACCGAAATGCGTGCTCTAGGGCATTGGGCAAATGAGATACTGCTGGTTGGTGACGCTGGTCGCAACAGCGAAACTGCCATCGTCTATGAAGATTTTTTGCATGACTACATTGGCCCGCTCACCTTAACCCGCGACGCGGTTGATCTCATTAAAAACAGCTCCAGCGCCATCGTTGAACGGCCCAACACGCTCCTCGTCGTTTCGTTTGCTCAACTACAAAAACTATTTCAAAGCGTGTACTATCCAAAAATTCTCACATTTAGTATGCAGCTGACCAGCCTCGTTGAGGCGCTTCACAAATTTACCATCACCTATCCCATCAGTATCGTCGTTCTTCACAAAGACTACCTAGTTATTGCAAGTGGCGGTGATATTGTTACTACCCAGTGGGAAAACCCGATGGCTATTTGGCGGGGAAATACAGCAACCAAAGCTGCCAGCTATTGGCTATGGAATCCGCAGGCGCTCCTTGCGGCAGTCGCCACAAGTATTTCAGCAAATGATTAATCGCATACTCCTAAAGACTCAAAAATAGTTCAGTCCTTGGGGTTATGCCGGAAATTTTCCGTCCTCCGGTGGAGACGTTTGAGCGGTATGTACATAGACTAACCCCGGCTACATCTAAATCTCTCGAATCCAAGCGTTCAGCTGCTTCATGATCTTCTTGTGATTTTTCGCGTCCTGAATGAGAGAATATACGTCTCCATCTGTATGCCGTTCAAGTGATTCTTGCACAGAGTAGGCATACATGTGTGACCGACCATCATCGTCCTTTGTTAAAACGCTTTCCTTAGCCTTGAATAGACCCATCAAGCCATCAGGTACTTTATGGCCATCCATATACTCGATAACCTTGGCAATCTCCTTATCTGAAAGTTTCGGGTCAACGAGAAGTAGGATCTCTTCGAGCGTTAAAAAAGCGTATGTCGCATCGATCTTGAGCGCACGTTCCAACGCCTTGACAAGTTCTGCCTTGCTCAACAGATCTGAAGCCTTCACCGAAAAACCTCTCTCGTCATGTTTTCTAGTGAATGAATCTACGTCAGCTCAGTCAAGATTATAGGGGATACTCCCATACACATCAAGTCCACCACCAAACTTGATCACACATCTCGACTTCAGACGTAGCTAGTAAATCGTTTCCTGGCGAGGTATTTTCACCTCTACCGGCGTACTTCTATCGGTAGTGGTGCCGTCGCCAAGTTGGCCGGTATTGTTACGACCCACCGCATACACGCGGCCGTTGTCACCTAAAATAAACGCGCTATATTCATCGCTATTAGTAATTGCTACTGCCTTTACGCCCACGGGGAGCGTCATCTTTTGAAAAGCGCTCGCACAGGAGGTTGTGGTAGTGCCGCGCCCCAACTTTCCATAGGTATTATCACCAGCTGCGTATACGTTTCCAGCCGTGGTTATCACCATGACAGAGTTCATCTGGTACGTCGCCTCGCTGTTCATGGCATAATTTGCCGTTTCGCCGCCTAAGCTCGCGGGGTTGTAATACCAATTGGCATAGTCGGTGCAATTACCAGTTCCAAGCTCGCCATAGCCATTGTCACCAATACAGAATAGGCCACTTTCGGTCGGTCGGTCGGTCGCAATAGCACAGATGGCATGTCGCGTATTACCTCCTTCGCCAATGCTGAGAACACGTCCAAATGCACCGCTTGCAATCTGACGCGGAGTTGAATAGCAATTGTAGCTACCGCTTGCCGCACACGAACCAGTGAATGCACCGTCGTTTGCCGTTCCAGCACCGTTATAGCCACTGAAATAAACATTGCTTGCCGGAGATTCAGACGAATTAAAGAATATTCCTTCAAATGCAGAGTGATACGTTAGGATAATATCATTTACGATTGGATTCCCGGGAATAAGTGCCCGGCCCGGAATAGAATCACCAATCCACACATTAGTCGTATAGTTGCCGTGACCCAACTGGCCAACGGTATTGTCTCCAGCGCAATACGCCTGATTATCCGATGCGATCACACAGGTAAACCTATCTTGATTAAATACTTTCTTTACCGTCAGCGACGCAGCACTTCCCGAAACCGGTCCCGGACTTGCAAGGTCAAGGCGAAACTTTACTGGTGCCGTAATTGGAATTGCCGCTGCACTGGTCGTACCCGTTCCAAGTTGTCCCGCATCATTATTTCCCACACAATAAACTTGACCGTCCGAGGCTAACACACAGGCGCTATCTGTTCCAAACCCATCAATCGAGGAGGCGTCGACAGCAGTGAGACCTGTTGAAAGCACAATACGCTGCCACGTCGTTCCACTTAAAAATCCACCCGTTCCACGACAATATACTTGGTCGCCAAGCGTACTATTTGTTCCTAAAATACACACAATACTTGCACCTTGACCAGAGTTGAAGATCTTTTTAGCACGCTGCACCCCGCTCGGTAGTACCATTTTTACCGGTGTACTTACCGTGGTACCAAGGTTTTGGCTGGCATCACCAATTTGGTTACTTGCATTATCACCCCATCCATACACGACACCATCACTCGAAAGCATATAGCCGTCATGTCCCTGGTAGCTAGCCCCCGCAGAAGGATCTTTCCAACCAGCACCACTGGCAATCTGGGGTGCGTTATTATAACGACTGTTATCAACACTTGTTGAGCTATAGGTACGCCAAATTTGCGTAGAATCAGAGGTACGTACAAGTTGAACCGAACCTGTAGCGACAATTCGCAGCGAACTCGAGACTCCCGTTGTCGGCAACCCAACCGTATAAGTGGTCCGAATAATTCCATTGTTCACAACATAGTTGCTCAAGGCGCCTGAAACCGTACCTGTACAATCGGTATTCGGCTGCAATGGCTTGGCGTCGGTCCAGGTAGGGGAATAGCTGCTCACCTTAAGACACGCCCTCGCGGCAGCCAGGCCCGATTCACTGGCTTCACGCGCCAGTTCATTATAATATTGGCTAGCAAGCGCATTCGTGACAGAGCTCACTGCCGTAACGGCTGCGGTCAGCACTATCAGCATAATCACCGAGGCAACGATGATGGTAGGAAGGGCAAATCCACCCACCTGATGACGTACGCTAACCATATGCTTCATTGAGTTCATCATAGCACTGCCATAGCGCCGCGACAAGGTGCACGTACCACGTAAAAAAGCGACCCGAATAAGATCGCTTTTTTACGTGGTACCGCGAGCCGGACTTGAACCGGCACGAGCTAGTGCTCACAAGATTTTGAGTCTGGCGTGTCTACCAATTCCACCATCGCGGCATTAGAGTTAGTACTCGCTACCAATATATTGTACAATAGATAACAGTAGGAATCCATAGATGAGACCAGACGATCCAAACAACAGGCGAGTGGGCACGCCGCTGATACCTCAGCGATCGCTTCTCCAGCCGCCACATACGCCTGCCCGTGATATCGGCACCCAGGCCGCCGCTAGTGTTGTGCGCGGTCAACTTAATAGTATCTACGACGGCAACACAGCTACGCCAACACCGCAAACCACGCCTGTCGCTATCGAGCCCACACAAGCCCAAGCCCCTCGTGTTTCAAATACAGAAAGTTCACTCATAGAGAACCCAACCTATGGACGAACCCACGGCGACGCCACTGACGTACAGGCCGAACAGTGGAGACACTACCATAGTGCGTGGCAAGATTATTACCAAAAATATTACGAGCGCTACTACATGGGCCAGGTATACCAGGCACAGCGAGCACTCGAGGCACATAGGCCCGAGATGACGAACCAGGCGTTAACCGGACCAGGCAAACCAGAACAACCTGAAACCCTCACGCGCGACGAAGCCATCTACGATCTTCGCGGTAAACTGCTCAACAACATACGCAACTCTGCAAAAAAAGTACGAAAAAGCCGCCATTTCATCCCTATTACCGCAGCTGTATGCGTTATGCTCGTATTTTTATTTTTACAATACAACCGTATCCTTTTTGCAAACGTTGAGGCGTACATCAGTCCTGGCAATATCGACCCAGCAAATATCATCGTTGACCCTTCAACCGATGTCGTTGTCAGTAACGATCCAAAGCTCATCATTCCAAAAATCAACGTCGACGTACCCGCAGACTACAACGCCAAACCAGATTATGATTCCCAAATGGCAGCGATGAAAAATGGTGTTGCATACTTCGGGATTCCTGGTGCCGACAGTAAACCAGGTCAAGTAGGCAACACTGTGCTTTCGGGGCATTCAAGCAACGACATTATTGACCAAGGGAACTACAAGTTCATATTTGCCCGGCTCGACCAACTCAATAGCGGCGACACTATCTACCTTAACTACAACGGAAAACGCTACATGTACACCGTGACAAAAAAGCAGATCGTAAAGCCAACCGACGTCTCAGCCCTTGTTTACAAAACCGATAAACCCATCCTCACACTTATCACGTGTACGCCGCTAGGAACGTCGCTTAATCGCCTGCTCATTACGGCAGAACAGGTAAGTCCGGATCCCAAAAATGCATTGCCAGCTCCAGAAGATGGCGGATCCAGTAGTACCGCAACCTCTATTCCAGGCGCGTCACCAACAATTGTTGAGCGTTTATTTGGCAGTAACGGCAACTAGTCGCACGTGATATTATAGGAACGGTCCAATCCACATACATTGGAGTGATGCATGTTTCGCTCTTTGTCAGAAGAAGCCGAGTTTGCGCGTTCAGTAACTCATCCGTTGGCACAACATATGCGCGAAGTATTTTTTGGCCGCGACATGAAAGCCCTTAAAGCGCGAAAGAAGGCTGATGGGACTTGGATAACAGCACTCGACGAAGAGAACAGTGAGGCCATCGAAGAGGCGTACCGCCAGCGTGGGATCCCTGCTGCCAGCGAGGAAAGCGGCAAGGAATTATACGGAACACCGAATATTATCCTCAGCGACCCTATCGACGATACCAAAAATCTCGTTGAGCGTATGCGCGCTAAAGCTCCCACGTCTACCGCTACTATCGCACTCTCATTAGTAAAGCAATACGCTGTTATGGGAGTCGTGGAGGCGCCACTTTTGAGTACTCCCGTAACATATACGGGCTTCGAGGGAAGGGCGTATCGATATAGTACGAGCAAACGGCAGAGATTGACCGTCAGTAATGCCACGCGCGGTATCGTTTTGGTTTCAGATACTGGACGGGAGGATATCAATACACGCCTTCGCGATTGCGGCTTCCAGCCATTGCTTGTTAGCGGCTCAGTCTTCAAGGCGATGGCACTGGTTAATCCGACAATTCTCGGTCTTTACGATCGCGATTTGGCTGCTCATGGCAAAACCCCTATCGTCGGATTCGTATCAACCGGCGCATGGACACACGACTACGCTGCATCGTCCGCCATCGTTAAGGCTGCTCGTGGCATAGCTACTGCAACCAATGGCGACCCGCTTCCTTACCATCCAGATACGCGCGGGTGCGTCATGGCGAATACGCCAGCTGTCCATAGCCTCCTCGTAGAAGTCATGACGGCATAGCACGCCTGGTAGTACGGTGCTTGATTTTTAGCATCGTACTACCACTTTTTATAGTAAGAGTACTGCGCGTTCGAGATGGTAGACGCCGTCAGCTGATTTTACAATTCCATATATGTACTTACCATTCGGGCTAAGCATCACGCTAAATCCGGGACTCACCGACATAATATCTTGTTGGTTAGTACCGTCAAATTCGTACAGACGGGCCACACCCCCCCTGTCGCTCCAGAGTGTATAGCCATCAAGCCACCGCAACTGGTTGGTAACATCACCACTGCCCTTAAGAATCGTTTTAGTGGCTTTTTGCAGCTCAATATCATAGGTCTCAAAGGTTCCTGCGTTTTGAGCAACAACAAAGCGGCCATCCGTCTCGACAGAAATGTACTGCGCTCCACCAGGCAAATTCATCGTAGCAACGGTATGAAGCGAGCCGGACGCTGCATTAGCAGGCAGCGAACCCTTTAAAATTTCTACCGCGTCACCATACGCAATTGCTTCATAGGTATCACCAAAGTAATTAGCTACCGCAAGCTTCAGCGGGGTTTGGCCATCATCAGTATATGAACGAATTGCATGTGGTGCATCCGCACCGACTTGATAATAGCCAACCGTTCGAGCTTTCGTGGTAGGGTCGAGAAGTGTGGTGTAAGCAATAGTCGTGTCGTCGTATAAGGAAAAATCTGCCACATTAGTCACAAGTGGTCGCGACAATGTCGCTGCGTTTAAATCAATTTTACGCACATCGCCATCGATCAATGCGTACAATATGCTTGCGTTTGAGCTGCTAAAAACAATCTTCGAAGCAGTAATACCAAGGAGTGTCGAGATATTCTTTGTGTTAGTAACATTTTGTGCATCGACCACTAACCATTCGACATTGTTCGTGTTGTACGTATGCTTCACCAGCAGGTAGCGACTGTCCGCGTCCCAGCTCGCAAATGTAAATGCCTGGTTTTTTTCATCTGTGGGATGAGTGTAGCTCGTCGTCGGAAGCTCAAGAGTTTTCGGTGTTACTACGTCCTGTGAGACATCATTCAAAACAATAGCCGGCGTAGCGGGATCTTCTTTAACAGCCATCCATTTATCGTCGGGCGAGGCAGCAGTACTTGAAACACTAGCAAATTGCGCCACGTTTGCCGGTGTTACGGTAGAGGGAATCAAGCGGGTATAGCTCAGCCACAACACACTTCCGGCGGTCACATCAATCGACTTTTGCCAAGAGCGGTAGCCGCTCTTTTCCATGGTGATAAAATGCTGGCCAGCAATCATCGTTGTCTTTGAAGGGGTACGTGCGCCAAACGCCATGCCGTCAATCGTAATAGAAGCACCATTTGGCTTTGAGTCAAATTGCACCAATCCGCCTTGTTCAATCTTGCCATCGCTACGATTGAACTGGTAGCCAAGCATCACAAACACCAACAGGGTTACCAGCGCAGCCACTGCAACAGACATTATAACGTACACGATGGTACGCCGAACAAGTTGTTTGCGTTTGGACGGAGATCGATACATAGTCATATTTATTATAGCAACAATGCCGGAAAACCACTTGCATATTTCTGAAGAGTTACCTACTATGAAATATAAGAAACCATAAAGGGAAAGACCGGTAGACTAGCATCTCTTTTGGAAAATAGGGGATAATATGACACAAAATACAGTAATCATTAACGGCAAAAGGTACGACGCTCTTACTGGCATGCCCCTTGAAGAGCAGGCGCACGGCGAAGCATCTGAAATAGCTCCAACAAAGCCGTCTATGCCAAAAGTTCAGCATTCGCAGGCTATCCACCGCACCATGCAACGGTCACAAACGCTGAATCGTCGTACCGTTAAACATCCCAAGCCAGCACCGATGACACCACGCCAAGATGTAACTATTCCTCGTCATATCGTTCAAAAAAGTCCATCTATTACCAAATTTGCACCACATCCCAGCGGCCTTGTCCAACGTAAGGTTTCTGACATCGGTCCCGTTAAACATCCAGTGGTAGAGCAAGCGCAGCAACGCATGCAGCAGCCAATCGCAAAACAAACAGCGCTCAAGCCAGCTCAAGTTATCAAACAGGAAGCTATCGAGAAAGCATTGAACGATGCGCCCAGCCACAGTGCTCATCACACCCAGATAAAAACCAAAAAATACCCCCGCATTCTCAGTATTAGTTCGGTTAGTCTCGCCCTTCTTTTGCTTGGCGGCTACTTTACTTACCTCAACATGCCCAGCCTTTCAGTGCGGGTGGCTGCAGCCCAGGCAGGTATAAACGCCTCCTATCCTTCATATCATCCAGATGGCTATAGTCTTAATGGTCCGGTCGCATACTCCCAGGGTGAAGTAATGATGAAATTTGCCGCCAACGCCGGCCCGCAGAACTTTACCGTTACACAAACAAAAAGCAACTGGGATTCGAGTGCCGTTCTCGATAATTACGTCAAACAAAAAGCTGGCGATAATTACATCGCCTACAACGAACGTGGTCTTACTATTTATACCTATGGAGGTAACGCGGCCTGGGTAAATGGTGGCATTTTGTACACTGTCAGCGGCAACGCACCACTTTCTAGCGACCAAATTCGTCATATCGCCACAAGCATGTAATTCTCGTGCGAAAATTTACAAACCGGAGAATGATCTTCTCCGGTTTTGTTGGTTAGTACTCTCGACCCCTAATACGATTTGAGAAAAACTGCTTTGCGTTTTTGCTACAAGTGTCTGGTTGCAACTGCCACCACATCATCACCGCTTCAAGCAGATAACTTGTTGACGTTCTCGAACGCGCATCCCACCGATAATGATGATGCATTGACGACCCGTCATCTGGAAAAGTAATACTGAGCACCAAAGACGTGTCCGTTGCTTCTTCAATCGTTACTCGACCATCCCGAAGGCGGGCAGGAAGAAAAAAGACGCGAAAAAGATACTCCACAGCTTCACTAACGGTCACCTTTTCTGTTGAAGACTGCGGCTGACCTTTCTTATTTCCCTGGAGAGTGTTGTCTGGCTGCAAGAGTAAAGCCACCCTGTCTACAGTAATAAGCGCGTGCCGCACTGTAGGGCTATTCTTCATTTCGTCACCCAATCGAAGTTAGACAAGTCAGAACCAACCGTACTATTCTGCCGATTGCTACTCAAAACGTCAAGCAGGGTAGTCGGGTCACTCCTATGCTCATTGATGCTCGGTTTGTTATTATTTTAGCAATAGTTCTCCTAGGCAGCATATGATAACATAAGTGAGTCATCACCTCATGAAGGAGTATCGTGATGGTAGCCTCTCAAGGCCGCATCGTACTAGTTCAGCTAAGTAATACCTGGAGAGAAAAGCTTGCATCGCTAGCTAAACCGTATACCCTCTCCAGCTCAACCATCACTGAAGTGATTCGACTCATTGAATATAATCCACTACCGCAAAAGAAGAGTCCTACCAAGGCAGGATGGAAGGAGCTTGGGCCTTACGACGTGCGTGATAACGCCGAACTTACGTTCACCAATCATCACTTCTTTCTGATGGCCTGGCTTTTCACTCCAGTGAATGAGGAGGTGCCTGAAGGTGAGGTGCTAGACTACAGAAAGCTCATGGACTTTTACCATGACGGGCTTGATTCGCCTTATGCGGGTTTGGCTCGAGGCTACAGGCTGCCCAAGGATTTTAGTATCATCCACGGAGCTGCGGTGCCGGATATATTCAGGCTTCGATATTTTAACTTGTAGCCCATTAGTCAGAAAGCCTAGAGATGACCGCCAGAGATGTGGATGACAAACTCCCACATCTCTGGCTTTTTTCTTTTCGGAGCCAGCAAAAGGAAAGGTCGGGCATCTGTTATACTGAAAGTATTATGACTATTCGTACCCGCTTCGCCCCAAGTCCTACAGGTTTTCTACACGTCGGCAACATCCGCACTGGCTTGTTCGCGTATTTAGTCGCGCGCCACGGTAATGGAACATTCGTTCTCCGCCTTGAAGACACTGACAAAAAAAGGGAAGTGGAAGGCTCGGCAGCCCATCTCTTGAGGTGCCTCGAAGTACTTGGTATCCGCCAGGATGAGGGTGTTGACGTTGGCGGCCCCTATGCGCCATACATACAAAGCGAGCGCCTCGATCATTACAAAAAGTGGGGACAAAAGCTTATTGACAACGGTCGCGCCTACGCCGATCCCTATACTCCTGAGGAGCTTAACGCATTTCGGGAGCAGGCAAAAGCCGAAAAGCGCGCCTTCTTATACCGTCACCACCGCCCAGAAAACCCGCCAGTCTGGGATGGGTCACAGCCGCTTCGTTTTAAGTCCGACCCAAAAAGTTACACCTGGCACGATGAAGTCATGGGTGAACTTTCCACCGGCCCGGAGGTGATCGACGACATCATCCTCATAAAATCCGACGGATTTCCAACCTACAATTTCGCCCACATCGTCGACGACGCCGAAATGCACATTACACACGTCATCCGTGGTCAAGAGTTTATCTCTAGTCAGCCAAATTATCTTAACCTCTACGAAGCACTCGACCTTACACCACCAATCTTCGCCACCATGCCCCATATTCTCGCCACCACCGGAGGCAAAAAACTCGGCAAACGCGACGGAGCAAAAGACGTACTCGACTACATTCGCGACGGTATTTTACCCGAAGCTCTCCTAAACTTTATTGCCAGCCTCGGTTGGAACGATGGCACTGAACAAGAAATTTTCAGTCGCGACGAACTCATTGCCAAATTTACTCTCGACCGCGTTCAGCGTAGCGGCGCACGTTTTGATGAACAACGACTCATTTGGATGAACGGCCAATGGATCCGAAAACTATCTATTGATGAACTGTACAGCCACACCACAGGCAGGCGAGTTGGTGATGCTTCGTCCACGCTCCGACTTGACCCTGGTGGAGCGTCAGCGAACAGCACAGGAGGAGAGGGGACTGAAGCATCAGCGACGATCATTACAAATCCTACTTTTTGGCCAGCCAGTGCCGACTCAGCCTCCATCGACCACAAAAAACAGATCCTCGCCCTCGTTCAAGACCGCCTCAAAACCCTCAAGGATTTACCGCTCCTTACCAGTTACTTCTTTGAAGACCCAACCCCTGACTGGGACATGCTAACCGACAACAAACAGCTAAAAAAAATGGAGCGCGGCGAGATAGTGGCGCTACTCGAGGACACCATTCGTACACTTGAGGGCAGCGAATGGGATGCAAACAGCCTGCAGCAGACACTTAACGCACTGCTTGAGACAACCGGCCAAAAGCCAGGCATACTTTTTAGCCTGATTCGTTTAAGTGTTTCGTGGGCACCATTTAGTCCGGCGCTTAACGACACGCTGGCAACCCTTGGTAAAGAAACGGTGCTTTCTCGTCTCAAAACAGCTCTCGACACACTTAGTTAGACCTCTGATATTGCTCGTTTTCTGCTATAATAACCATAAGCATGAACGAAGCAATAAAAAAACCTCGTTTTTGGACGCGTCTACACGACTGGATCGCCAAACATCACACTGCAACCTACGTTATTGCCGGAGTAGGGCTTATTTTGATTGCCAGTATCGTGGCACTTGCGCTGTTATATCAAAAACCTGTTCAAATTCAGGCTGTCCACATACCTCCAAAGCCAAAACCCGCACCACCAGTCAAATATTACTCGCCGCTGACTGGCCTCGAAGTTGCTAGTGAAGCCGCCACCAAACTGCCCGTCACCGCCATCATGATAGAAAACAGTCCCGACGCCCGGCCACAATCTGGCCTGAAACAAGCCGGCGTCGTGTACGAAGCCATTGCCGAAGGCGGCATTACGCGTTTTCTGACGCTTCATCAGCAGGACAAGCCACAACTCATCGGTCCAGTTCGCAGTCTCCGTATGTATTATGTTGACTGGCTGGCGCCTTACAATGCCAGCGTCGCCCATGTCGGGGGAAGCGCCGCCGCACTCACCGAAGTGCGCAGTGGTAATTACCGCGACATCGACCAATTCTTCAACGGCGCCTACTATTGGCGTGCTACCGACCGTTATGCGCCACACAATGTCTATACTAGTTTTGCCAAACTCGACGCTTTGAACGCTGCTAAGGGGTACACTACCTCTACCTTTACAGGTTTTACTCGCGCCGACGGTAAACCGAGTGCAGCACCAAACGCCACTCACATCGCCATAAATTTTAGCGGTCCGCTCTACAATACTACCTACGACTATGACAAAACCAACAATTGGTACAATCGATCTGTCGGAGGCATGCCCAGTACGGACCGCGAGGATGGACAGATCGCACCAAACGTCGTCATCGCCCTGAAGATTAACATGAGTTTAGTCTTTGAAGACGGCTATCGTGAAGATATCCAAACAACAGGCACGGGCAGTGCGGTTATTTTTCAAAATGGCACCGCCCAAAACGTTACATGGCATAAACCCGACCGCCTCAGTCAGATTACCTTTACCGATGCAACCGGCAAAGATGTGCCTCTTGACAGAGGTCAAACCTGGATTGCGGCCATACCAAACGACAGCGGGAGCGTATCATGGCAGTAAAGCTCCAAAAACAACCGGCACTCATACGCGACTACTGGCCGCGCTACCGAAAACGTGCTATTTTGCTGACTATTTTGATGGAACTCGCGGCTACACTGGCTATCGGCTGCACGCTTATCGCCACCGGTGTTGCCATTCCTACCGCACCGTTCTGGATCACGCTTTTTGCTATCTTTGCAACCACCATCGGAGTTAACATTTTGCTCGTCAACCAAATAAGCTCACCCCTGAAAGATATCTTAAACGCTCTTACCCAGGCCGCCGGCGAGCCAACCACTTCAACGCCACCCAATCCCAACGCGCATCACTTTGAAAAAGATGGTTTCAAACCGGTACTACAGCTTATTTACGAACTTGCCGTAACCGATCACGAAACGACAGTACCGCCAAAAAAAGGCAGCGAAGAGGCAACCCATTTTATCGATGCGCTCAGCACAACCCCGGTCGGCTTTATTATCACCAACGCCAAACAAGATATTTCATACGCAAACAGCAAAGCACCCATCCATACCACACCGGATGGAAAAAAAGTCATTGATCTTATTTTCGATGATGACATTTCCCTCGATGAATGGCTCAAAGATTGTGAAGAACACGCGGTCCATGCCGAGCGCACCTGGCAGCGCGTGGCCAACAAACTGAATGGCGAAGAAGATCGAAAAATTTATGATATTAGCGTGTCGTACCAAAAGGGAAGCGATGCCGAAGTTGTCATTGTACTATTTGAGCGTACCAGCGACTACCAACCTGAAGACGAAGACCTCGACTTTTTGGCATTTGCCGCTCATGAGCTTCGCGGACCAATCACTGTCATTCGTGGCTATCTCGATGTGCTTGGCGACGAGCTTGAAGGCACGCTGCAAGAAGACCAGCTTGAGCTTATGAAACGCCTCGTCGTGTCGGCCAATCGTCTCAGTAGCTACGTTAACAATATTCTCAATGCGTCGCGTTACGATCGCCGCCACTTAAAGGTGCACCTGCGTGAAGATACGATCGCAGATATTTATGAAACCATCGACGACGACATGCGGCTGCGCGCCGCCTCACAAAACCGTCTGCTTTCAGTTAACTTTCCCGACGATCTTCCAACGGTGGCTGCCGACCGCGCCAGCATCAGTGAAGTCATGTCAAACCTTATAGATAACGCTATCAAATACAGCAACGAAGGAGGGGCGGTGAACATGACTGCGCAGGTAGACGGTGATTTTGTCAAAGTGCTCGTTGAAGATCGCGGCATTGGCATGCCTGGCAGTGTGGTAAGTAACCTATTCCATAAGTTTTACCGCTCACACCGTTCGCGCGAAACAGTTGCCGGCACCGGCATCGGGCTTTATATTTGTAAAGCCATCGTGGAGTCACATGGTGGTAAAATAGGAGTCAGAAGCACCGAAGGTGAAGGTTCAACGTTTGAGTTTAGTCTGCCCATTTACAGCACTGTGGCCGAAAAGCTAACCGCAAACAACAACAGTAACGAGAACCTTATTGAACACCAAGGCGACGGCTGGATTAAAAATCACGCGATGTATAGGGGATAAACCATGGCAATTAAGACGATTTTATGCATTGAAGATGACCGTTTCATTGGGGAAATGTATGTACGGAGCCTTAAAAAAGCGGGCTATGATGTCGACTGGATGGTTGATGGCAATGACGGTTTGGTTGCAGCACGCAACAAACAGTATGACCTTATTTTGCTCGATATTATGCTGCCCGAACGACGAGGTAGTGAAATTTTGGCAGCGCTACGCGGCGGCAAGGAAGACCTCATACCGAAAAGTCGCGTCATTGTTATGACCAATTTCGACCAAGACGAAGAATCGCGTACTGCCATGCAACACAACGCCGATGCCTATCTTATAAAAGCAGACATCACACCAAAAAAACTGCTCGCAATTATCGACAAACTCAGCCAGCAGACGGTGGGATAAACCCTTTTAAATCATCAACGGGCATCGCCTGATCCCAAAGCATTTCAAAAAGCTGACGCTGCATACCGGCAATTTCGGCATTGTATATTTCCATGCCAAAAATTTCGCCTCCTTTCCAGTTGTAATACGAAGTAACGTCATCATAAATGACAACTGAGTGCGTAATAGGAAAGAGGCCATCTGGCATATAACGCGACGTCCAGTTTTTTAAGCGCTCATTGCTATGTTTACCATACCATTCTTGCTGCGTTGAAATAAAATGGTCGTTAATAATACCGCGAAACTTCATGTCTTTTTTGTTACATGTCCGTGCCCAACGTTCAAAAAAGGTAATGTTGGTACGAATTTGCATGTTTTCATACAAAATTGATAAGCTTTCGGTCGTCGACTTTGTCTGATTCCAAAACATCTGCTTCAAACCTTCCGAGCCACGATATGATTGAATACGTGTAGTTGGGTTTTTGTTTTTGCTATTTTCAAGGTCCTGGGTAAGCTTGAAAAGTTCGTTCTGTAGATCACGTACTTCCTGCTCTTTTTTGCTAATTAAAACTTGAAGATTAGACACTGGTGCGGCATGAAAAATATGTCGCTTATATTGTGTTTCTACTTCTATAAGATTTGTCGCGATGATTTCATCCATAAGACGATAAATACGCGTTCGCTCCACACCGGAATTACGCGCGAGCTCTGAAATAGTCTGCGGGCCATAGGCGTGCAGCGCTAAATAAATGTCGACAATTTCCGAAGTAATGCCGAGCTTAAAAAAGTAGGCGCGAATCGCCTGAACATCATTAAACACTGCCTTATTTTTACCACACTATTCACTCTCGTTGCAAGGTATGCAACATATTCAATATGTTTATTGAAACTGTTCGTCACTAAGTTTAGCGTGAAGTCGACCATCGAGAGAGGTAATTGCAATCCATAATTCAACATGATAGGGTAAGAATGTAGCTTGCATCCTACCTAAGGGGTTAAGATGGTCGACGTAGAGAAGATTCGAGCCAAAGAGATCAACTTCACGACATTTCGCAAGTCTACGGCTGCAATCAGCAGGCCCACATTCAATCTTATGCTTAATGTTGACCGTTATTGGGAACGAGCTATTCAAGCCGTTCATAGTGGACGTATCTCACAAAGAGATGCCAAGAACATCACACTGAGTCTCGGTGACCTTTACGATAAGGTGATGTGCGTCACCACTCAGCATGATGACTTGCAATGGCGTCCGCTGCAATGTATCGTTATTACACTGGTAACTAGCTTGCTACCGGTCAAAAAGCTGGTCAAGGTAGGTAGCGAGAAGTTTCGTTACGAGAAGCACGACTGGAAGATTTCTTCAATCGAGCATCCTTTCGCAGAACCGAGCGTCGTGATATACGGCTGCCATCGCAACGGATGCATGGTTGGCTATAGCAGCAGAACTAGTACGGGGTACACGCATGAAAATCAAATCCCCCGAGGCTGTAACGGCCTGTGATTTCTGCTTCGAAGCATCACTCACCCAAGAGTGTTTCTGGGTGAGTGATGCTTCATAAAAAAACTTTATTATCCAGAGCAACTTCTACAAATCTTCTAAATAGAAAAGGGGAGCCCCAATAGCAGACTGTCGTCGTGTTAATCGTACGGCACGTATTGCGAATTAATAAATATATGTTAAAATATTAACTGTTCAACAACCAGAGAAGGTGAGCTGTGAGCCCATTCGCACATCCTCCCTAATGTCGCCAAAGTAGGCGGCACCAGGAGAGGTGCGGAGATGAGCAGATCCGACAACAGTCGTCCGCTGCGGTTGCAGTGGGACGACCTGACGGTCGCAGCTCGTGTGCAGCACAACCACACGACCCGGCACATGTACAGGGCGGAGGACGGCACTCTCAAGGAGTACTTCGTGCTCCACGAGTGCGACTACACCCCGTCCAACAACACCATCAACTTCAAATCCAAGAAGCACCAGCTTCGCGGCACCAGCGTGCACCTGCGCTGCCAGCGCAAGACGTTCGCATACGGAGGCAAGAACTCCGTCAGCGGCCACGCCAAGATCGAACGCAAGTTCAGGCGACGCAAGCTGCGCCAGCGTGAACGGGCGGCACTCGAGCAGGTGAAGAAGTCCTGTTACATGGACGACTTCGACTTGCTTCCTGTGCGCGAGGACGCGAGAACCATCTTGTTCGACCTGGACTGAACGAATGTCCCTGGGGCTTAGGCTCCAGGGACAGTTTTCATATTCGATAGAAATTATTTCAGGCAAGTCGTGTACAGTTTGCACAACAAATCGTAGATTTTTCACTTCTTTTATATCCTTTATTTACCTAGGCGCCTAGGCATTTCGACAACGTAAATAAAGGAAAACTGACCAATGAGTGAGCGTTTTTCATCATGGCAAAAAATAGAAGCAAAACAAATTACGGAGGCTGAAAAAATTGGCAATGACGCCTTGACAATTATAGATAGAACATACGGCAGCGGATATCCGCACTGGGAAAGCGGTTCATGCGAACTGGCATATCATAATGGCCACCACGGACGTTCGGTAGGTAAAGCAGCCGTAAAGGTTTGCTCTCGGCTTGGCCTTTTGGAAGTTGAACAGGCCGTGGCGCGCATGGCTGGCCGCGCACACGATCTCGTGCAGCTAAAAGGCCGGGGAATCGACGAAGCAGAAAGTGCGCAGTGGCTCGATCAAGCAATGGAACGGTCAACTATCTTCCCTGAGCACCTTCGTCATATGGGTACGTCAGCTATTCTTGGTACACTACCCATTTTTAAGGGAGGAGTGCTCGTCGATCAGCAGGCCAACCACCTCAATTACCTTACGAAAGAAGCGGAGCTGGTAGCAAAAAGCGTCGCTTGTGGCGATCTTGAGTCACTTTATATACCCGAGAGTCCTTACCTGAGCCACCAGCTTTTTCGTGAGACGCAAGGTATGCTACCACCAAAAGACCTTTCAATGGACAAGTTGACCGCATTCCAGAGCAATCAAATAGCTCTTCTTGAGAATTACAAATACCCACTGAAGGAAGGTGGCCAAGTACTTGCGACACATAAAAAACCAGTCGTGCAGCATGCACATACTGTTCTGAAAAAACTCAAAGAAGGGATGTTTGAGTCATGGGAGGATGTCATCAACTACGACCTTGAGTTTTTGAGAAAAAACTCATAGAGGCGACCATATGGAGGCGGAAATCTCGCTCCGCCTCCATACTAAACACTCCCGCCGTCAATCAACCTCCACGCACCACTACTATTCTGCGTTTTTAACTGACCACCTTTTACCGGTGTTATCGTCACCGTATCAGTGCTCGATGCGCCGTTTGGATCAGACGCAGTAAGGCGAAAAGAAACAGCGCTTGATGGCATAATAAACGAAGGAAACTCAACCGTCGCACTGCTTAGCCGCACTGTTGGCCCACTTATTTGCGTCCACAAATAACTAAGTGGGTCGCCATCTTCATCATAACTGTCACTTGCATCAAGATATACCGTTTCACCTTCTTCCATCACCTGGTCAAATCCTGCCTGAGCCGTCGGCGTGCCATTAGCACCTATCGGGCGGAGCGTCATTGCCGCAGTTACCCACGAATTGGCAAAATCAGTTGGCGTAAACAGATGCACGCCCACATCGCCAGCACCACTCATTTGCATCATGGCACTATGCATGACAAAGGCATTATCTTGCGTACGTGTCGTAAGGATAGGCGAAATTTCCGAAGGATCAGCAACGTCACTTCCAGCGGCTGGCGTGACAATCTGACTAAATGTAAACATAAGCACCTGAGCATTCGCATAGGTCGCGTGTAATCGTTCTGGAACAGGCGTGCCCGCAACGTCATTACCGAGTCCGTTGACAAGAATAGTGCTTGGGCGTTGGGTTGGCGGAGTTTGCGTACCAAGCGCCGCCCCCATATCGTTATATCCACAGCGGTAATCCGACTCGACTCCTATAAAGTTAGCGTTCGATACCGAAGCTAGCAACTTAAACGAACCGGCGCTTCGACCATACAGATTATAGCTGGTCGCCCGACGATTCGGCGTCCAGGTCACTTGCACGTAGTTTGAAGAAGTAAGCGTGTTAGGTGCGCCACCTACCGTTGTTGTCTGCAAGGCAATGGTTTCGCCGGCTGCATCAATCGATGTCACCGTATAATCATACGACGCTGTTCCGGGCGTTCCGATAACAGCATTAATGTACTGGTGTGGCGAATCAACCGGGTTTGAGACAATTACGCCAGGCTGAGGCACTGTCGCGTGAAGGCCACGCACCGTGACTGTTTGCGCTGTCCAAAAATAATCAAACGGCGTATCAACCGTAGCTGAAACAGTCGTGCCTAAGTCGGCACTCGTCAGTCGCTTCATAAATACCGCACCGCCAACATCTGTCGATGAGCCACCCTGGACCGCGCGGGTCACTGCGCTCCACCCCGCATTCTGGATGACTGGCGGCGCACCGTTGGGTCGTGCACACATGGCGAAAAAAGCGACATCGCCAGCCTGGGCATCGATCGGCAGAGGCGCCGAAAAGGTCGTCCCCAGTCCAAATGCACTGTTAAAGCGTACGCCAACAGGAGTGGTCGTAATGGTTACATCGGCATGCGCCGAATTATTCGCAGCGTCAGTCACCGTGAGCCGAAATACGTCGATACTGGCTGCTATCGGAGTAAATAACGGACTCGCCACCGTTGGGTCAGATAACTGCGCAACGTTGTTGCGACCGGAAATATGCGTCCAGGCGTAGGTGAGCGTATCGCCAGGATCAACATCGTGGCTGCCCGAGCCGTCGAGCGTGACCGAGGCACCCACCTCTGTAATTCTATCCGGGCCTGCGCTTGCTGTCGGTGGGTGGTCAGGATTTTCGTCCGCCGGACTAAGAAAAAGCAGCTGCGCAACCGTCGTTGCCGCAGGAGACACTGCTCCAACCTTCGCACCTGACGAACCTGGCCCGCTAAATACTTGATCAGCAAGCATAGAAAGTGCACCTGGTGCAGCGGAGTTCACCCGCCAACGCTGCGTCATGCCGCTCGGCACCGTAGCCGTATCCGTACTTGCATTATCGCGCGCTGCTAAAAACCACAGCAGCCAAGGACTGGCGTAAATAGTGTCGATACTTGGCGCAGTCGGCGCTGTCGTCGAGGTGGCAATGCCAAAGCTGCTCACATCTATCGGTAGCGCATTTTTAACCCCCGTATATGCTATAATACCGCCGCTTCCCATACGAAAATCGTGAAACGTAAAGGTGTACGAACTCGCCTCGGTGCCATCCGCGATACGCGTGTAGATATAGCCAGTCGCACCTCCAGAATCGGGAAGCGAATCATCGCTTCGCAGCAACGTCCAGTCGCTTGAAGCAGTCACAGGAGAGGCTTTACCCTGGGCATAGGTGACATGAGCGATCAAAAAGTCGCCAGATTGCACGCCAGCTGGCATAGGAATCACTAGCGAAAAGCCAAGGTCGAGCGAACCAGTGCTGCTCGAGCGATACGAAATCATACCGAAACCCCCGTATCATCATAGACATTGGTAGCCGTAAACGTTCCATACGGTGGTACCACTCGCACTTCAGGAGTTACCGGCCCAAACGCATAATGTCGTCCGAAACGATTCCCACTTATAAGTACATTTGAAAAATGTGGGTCAAGCGCCCGTCCATTAATAGTAAAGCCGCCGCCGTCCATATAGTTATCGACAATTTGCACATTGTCGATATTGCCACCATTAGTTGCCAGCTGTAAGCTTGAGTTATATTGAATCCCAGTGTAGGGATCGTAGGATAACAATTTATTGCGAATAAGCGACAGGTTATTATTACCGAGAGTCTGGGAGTTATCGCTGTGCGTCCCGTAGTGCTGATATACGTTATGGATGTAACAGTCTTGATACATACCATCTTCGCCAAACCCCACGTTGTCGTTGCCGCCGCCCCAAATATGACAGCGAATAGCCTTTACTGAGCCGGTGACAGCATCGGAGTTTTCGAGGTATTTACCTCCGTAAATATCGCAGTCGTACAAATAGGTAAGCTGGTTGGCATTAATACCAAAAAGGTCATTTCGTGCCTCAAAATAGCAGCGCTCAAATACAATACCCGTAGCGTCAATCTGACAGTACCCAACAAAATGACGGTCAGAATACGTTACGTTTGGCGTATTGAATAGGGGTGCGAATTCTGGTAGCCCCAGCGCACTTTTATCTGGCACCCCGGTATTGTGTGCACCTCTGTAGCGTCCATGAAAAGTGGTTGTTTCGCCGCGAGGGTCAGCAAGGTCGGGAGGGGTAGGCATCACGCTGCCGACAGCATGCCACGCGCCACTACTATCTTGCACACGCCGCGTCATGGCCAGATTCCGCTCGTATCTTCCCAGGTATCAGGCCGCTGCGCATCGCTTGGCGCCACCGGCCCCTTATACGTAACATAGCCCGCAGGCACACCGGTAGGGCGAGCAGGGTAGGAACTACTTGTCGTGTTGTAAAGAAGCACGATAGGCACCGCCAACCATTTGAGACCACCGGGAGAACTTCCATCTTTTACGAGCGCCTGGCCGTCCGATCCTCCGCTAACCGCCGTAGACTTCAATGTTCCATTGGTGTTATGCGATACATTCAAAAAATCATTTAGCACTGCGCCCCAAGTGCCACTATCTCCACCTGGCGTAGGGAGGCGCGACACTATAGTGCACCCTTACAGGTACAGCTGTATTGTTTATTTTGCATGTTCACTTTCAACCCCTTCATTAGTTAACTTTATTATAACCATAAGCGGGGGCGTTAAGCAACTATTGATTACTCGTAGATATCACGAATAGGCAGATGAAGGCGGATGTCGTTAATGGTGTACGTTTTATCGCCGTCATGATACAAAAAACGTACATCATGAATCGCCCGGAAATAGTCGCCTTCGCGGCGTGTTTTGTAGTCGAGTTGCGCTTCGTAGTCTTGACGTTTCGGTTTGGGACCGCTATAGACCAAAAACTCTCGTTCTTCGTGGCCACGCAAAAAATCATCAATCTCACGAGTTGCACCAAGAATACGAATTTTATCCAGCATGACTTCCTCTGGCCAAGCGTTTTCAATCGCGCAGTATACTTCCATGTCGTTGCCATTCTCATGCGTTTTGACATGTTTTATATGCACATTCGGGAATTTGTCTTGATGTACTTTATCAATTACCGTTCCTTGGGGCTGCGGCGGAGGCGAAAGAGGAACGGGTGTTGATTGAGGTCTGGGCTGAGATTCGTCCTCAAACACAGGCTGACCTGCAGCAAGACGACGTAGGGATTCAAAAAATGATGGCATACTCTTAGTATAGTCGGTTGACACTCTATCGCAAAGCGCAGCTACAGCCCCAGTTCGAGCTATACCTGTTATATTTTTACGGTTATCTCCTCAAAGAAAGGATGGCTTTTTCGTTCTATAGCCAACTGGGCAATTTCATAAAACCCAGGTACAAACAATTTCGCGGGTAACGTTTCGAGTCGCGCCCAAAATGGCTCACACACTTCTGAGCATATTTCATTCTCGCACTCCATTTGCAAGTTCGTCGCCTCAAATATATGCACCAGCATATGTCGGTCAATCATTTCGCCCTGCATCCCGCGTACATATACATCACCCCGGTGTGAGATATCTGCCACAAATCCAGCCTTCTCAGTTAACTCCAATGCGGCCATATCAAACGCACTTTCGCCAAAGTGCATCATACCATGCGGAAAACTCACCTGATCAATATTTGGTTGACGGTGCCATTTTACAAACAAGAATTCATTTTTGTCATTTCGACACATGACGGCTGTGAGAATTTTTGGCTGTAAGCGTGTTTTACCGGTTTTTAAACTAAGTGTTCCAGCGAACTGTACCCCTTTAACAGAAAGCCTATACGCACTATCTGTTTTTTCAACCAGCCCTTCTTTCATGAGGCCCTTCAAATGATACATGAAAAGATTACCCTCAACTTCTCGCGGCTTTAGTTGACTATATCGCCGCGTCGCATGACGGGTGAGCTCAAGCAAAATATGACGTTGTATCCAGCTCATAGTGTTCAATAAAATTTGACTCAAAATTCCTTGCCTATATCTACTATATGCACTCCGTTACTATATTACTGTACCTTGACAGAAAGAGTAGAGCTGGTCATGAAAATCGTTGATCCGGATGCGTGCAGAAAGGCAAAACGATGAAGCTCATGTTTACCCCGCCAAATGACGGCCGTATTCATGCCTATTGCATTGCTTGTGGTCACGAAGATAAGCGTGCCGCAAACCCGGGAAACTACACGTGTCCTGTCTGCAAAAAGACACATTCGCGCACACTCATTATCGACCCAGCTATCAACTGGTGGACAGGGAATGATGGTGAATATTGGCACGAAGCCGCAGGAATGTTCGTTAGCAACCCCAACAGTGAGTTCCTGTTTTTCGAGCGGACGCGCCATCCCTACGGGCTGACAGTACCCGCCGGGCATGTCGATCGACGCGAGAAGCCGAACAAGACAGCTATTCGCGAACTCTTCGAGGAAACGGGGGTACGTGTACGCCACGTCACTCACATCGCAACAGATGACGTTTGGGGTGATGAATGCCGACGCGGCGCCGATGTGCATCGCTGGCATTGTTTTACAGGCAAGGTTGATGCAAATTGCCGGGTCAAACTTGGAGAGGAAGGGGTTAACCCTGTATGGCTCACGCTCGAAGAGGCTCGGGAGCGACATCTTACTTTTGTCGTGCAAGAAATGATTTCTCGACACGGCAATAACATTCTGGATGTTGCCTTGAGTTAGGTACCGGGGGCTCTTTTCGCGGTTTTTATTACGCGAAAAGAGCCCCGCATACATATATTCTCGAAATAATTCATTATTTTTGCTATTATTTAAGAGGTAACGTATCCGAGTTAAGAAGGTAATCATGGCAACGCTTCAGCTTGGCAGTGAATACGACAAGTTTCTGGACGGAAACATCGTTAAGGCATACCCCGAACTGATAGCGCTTGCAGATAAGATCTCCGGCGGTAAGCGGTCAAACGTTCGGTCGGTCGAGGAATTGCTTGCTCGCCAAGGTTCTATCCTTGGCAAAGCGCGTAGCTACGCTTATAGCGCGGTCGATCCGACAATCGCACCCGGCCACGATAGGCGACATCTTAAGGCGGTCGAAGCAAACCATCTCCAGCTCATCCATGTTCAGTATGGCAAGAAGGAGCCTTTGCTTGAGTTTTGCTCACGCATGGCAGCAATTTTTCACGACCTTCGTCACCCTGGTGCGTCATTTTGGGAGGATACTTCTTCTCGAGGCAATTTCAAATATACCGTCGAGTGGACGAGCGCGCAGTACGCTGTAGAGTGGTGCGTTAATGAGGGGTTTCCTCTTGAGGTAATCATGCTCATCACCACGCAAATCCTAGCTACGACACTAGGGCACAACATGGCCAAGAAGCGGGGATTGCAGTGCGTTCCACCGCTCATTCCCATCGAACACCCCGTTACTGCATCGATCCACGCCGGCGACGTCCGTCCCTACGCCACCCTCAAGCTTTCGGTAGAGAAGGGCCTAGACCTTCTTGTTGTCGAAGTACCTTGGGCAGGACCAGACAAGCGCGTTCATAACTTCGCAGAGCTCAAGAGCTCACAGGTCTTCTTCCTAGATCACGAGGAAGGACTCAGAAGGGACTACGTGGCAGCCAGGAGGGTTCTTGGCAGCAAGGTGCTGGGGGGCTGGGAGGTCGAGCGCATGAGGCTCGCCCGTGAAATGGCCGCAATGACCGGAGACGAAGGGTGGGCGCAAACGTTATTCAAGAAGTACAGTCGTCACGGTTTTAAGCCGTAGAACTGTGCGCAAAAGCCGTCTGGATACTCTCCAGACGGCCTCTTTAATTCACAGTAAGTAGGTATACGTGCCGCGACACTATTTGAAAGCCTACAAGGGCAATGTTATAGTTATATCTGTCGTCTATCGAGAAGGTGAGGGCATTGCCCAGACAAGCAAACGGTTTGTTCCAAGTTATCTACGCTTCTGTAGATCGGGCCGGTCTTCCAGAGCAGTTGCAAAACCTACATCACGCCCTAAGTCGTCAAGATCTCGAGATACAGGCTAGGGCAGGCTGCCATCAGTTTAACGCTGCCGGCGCTTCCTATGCCGTTAAGCGTATCGACTGGTTCGGAACTGCTACCTGCCGCATCGGCATCGTATGGTCTTACGACCCCAAACGCAAAACCTGGGATGAGTGCTGGAATGAGAAGCTATGCCGTAAGATTTTCGACGAGTAACGTCTTTACAGAGCTATTCAGCCAATCGTAATAGTGGCAAATCGGACGGGAGGCGCTGTCGCCCGTCCGATTTAGAAATTGCATTTAGGAGTTTGCTGTGGCTACTGTTTCCGAAAGAGAAACTCGCGACCTTGAAGAACTCAATCTTGCGCTAGGTATTCTTCGTAAGTCGGCAGACAAAGAAGGCTACGTACCAGGGTCACCGGTAGAGTTGGTCTACACATCCCTCACTCGTAGTGGCAGAAAGATTTCGTTGTCCCGCGTTCGGAATCTCATTACTCGGCTGGGCGAACTCGGGTGGCGTGAGGAAGCCTGGATTGGCCCTAAAAATGTGCGAGGAAGCAAAATCGTTATGCAGCCCCAGGCAATTGAAAGCCTGGAGATCTTGCCGGCAAAGGTAGAGCGTGAAAAATTCGAGAAAGAGGTGACGACGTGGTTTTCCCGAAGCCGTACAGAAATCGTGGCAACCTGGAAAATTACAAATCCACGTAAGCATACTGAGAACACAACGATTACCATTATCGGGTACACTCTTACGAAATCTCGAGGTCAAAAGCGGCATTGGGTATTCCGTCTTGATGACACAACACCCCACCCCCAGTGGCTGAAGAGTATGCTTGCTCCAGACGGCACACTGGCAGACAGCGCGCTTTACACGCTTTGGAAGAGCGGACATGCCCGCCTCGGCAAGGATAAGCCCAAGTAGACGCGGCCGGAGCTTCATTCTCTTAGATAGAATGAAGCTCCGGCCATTTAAATCTTTGTCTTTTAGCTTATTTTAAGACCCCAATTAGAGTTATTGGACATCGTGATCCATAATGGGCACACGCAAAGATAGTTCTAATCTACAAAACGACCATCTTTTGAGACAAAATATAATCGAACTCTATTTTATTTTGAAGAGTTTTCTAGAGTGCCGGAGGGGGATAAGGGAGGTCGTTGAGCTGCTGCAAATAAAACGAGCGATGCAGGTACGACAAAAACATACGCTGCATCGCTCCACTATCACCTAGACGCAAGATGCGGGTTCAACCGCCGCTTCATCGGCCCAAACCGCGTATCGATAGGGCTCTTCTTATTCGGCGTGTACAACCCCGTATCTGGGTCAAGATAGCCCCAGCCCTCCTTGCGTCCCAGCTCACAATCCATCAAGCTGAGGGTTCGGCCAGGCTCAAGCACCTTCGTCACCTCATGGAACGTCTTCAGCTCCAACTTGTTATGTTCGCCTGCCACGTGGGTTACGCCCGAATTCAGATAAACTGCTCCCGTATTGCAGGACGAGTGAGGATCCCTTAGAAGCTGATTGGAGTTCTCCACCTCATATCGATCCTCTTCGTAGCCGCCCATCAGCACATGACCAACAAAAGGCCAGGGGTGGCTGTGAGGCGACGGCGCGCCACTACGCTTGACATCTGCCGTGCGCCAGACATTCAGCTTAACGGTCTGCTTGTACGGCGCGCCGTGCTTGATCTTCCGCTCAGCCTTAAACCAATCTCCCTCAGGATGTTCGACGTCGGGCACAAGCACCCAGTCTTCGCGCGCAACGAACCGCTCCCATGTCAAAGCTTCGATTTCACCAGGCGCATACTGCCCCAACGCTTCGATAACCGCCCCATACATGTCTTCGTCCAGCACCAAGTCCGGAGCAACCACAACCTTCTTCATGTCACTTCTTTTCGTCTAGAGCGAACAGGACCCTTCTATAATTACTACTAAAAACTTCAAAAGTAAAGCTATGCTACAATAAAAAACTGCCAGGACTACTCTAGTGGAGGCACCGATGGCAAGATATTCAAGACCAGTTCCACGTTCGGCGAACCCGATCGCAGCATTTTGCGGCGAGCTACGTGATCTACAAAATACCTCAGGTAACACACAAACCGTCGACGAGATTAGCGAACAGATAGGCATTCCTCGTTCGACCATCTTCCGAGTTCTTAGGGGAGAGAGCATGCCTTCAGTACCTACACTTAAGGCACTCGTAACTTTTTGGGGAGACGACGTGATTAAATGGACGAGGAAACGTGAGCGTGTCTTGGAGCTTATGAAGCAGCGGAAGCCAAAGCACACATTCCTCATCGACTTCGAGGCAAAGAAGGGCGAACTCCACGTCAATATCGGTATTGGCTGTCTGAGTTCGGGTGGTCTTACCGGAACAGGTCAGCATGACGTCCTGGACGAAAAGGTCAAGGCTCTCCCGAAGGTACTGCGCTGCAAGCAACACGGCTGGGTAGACGAAGAGGACGAATGGGTACTTTTTGAGGTGTGGGCATCCCATACCCAGGGAAATCCCAAAAAGATGGCCGAACAGTTACAAGCAGACGTCGAGAAGATCTTTAATACGTTGCTCGGTCCCATCAAAAACTAAATAGTCTAGGCAAATAATACCGGTCATCGAGTAATGGTGCTTGGTGACCGGTATCAAATTTCAATGAGGAATCAAATTATTTTTTATTTCCCAGAGACAGAAAGAGCAACAGCCCTCTCTGTCTCTGGGACACACCCGCCATCAGCCAACAATCTAGCTAATCTATACGATTAAAGCAAGTTCGTGAAGTGGCTCGCGTGCCGCCGGAATGACGCCCCCACAGGCAAAGACCTTCCCGTTGTCTACTAGTGTAGCCATGGTGGAGTCGAAAACTGGTGACACAACACCAAATTCAGTCGGAATGCCGGCACCCTCTAGGGCGCTCCCTAGTTCTGGCGAAGTACGGTATTCACCAACCTGCGCCAGAACGTAGTATGAGTATTTGGCGATCATATCCTCAATGTGCAGCGCAAGGAGTTCCTCGAAGCGCTGGATGGCCACTTCGGTCAACGACTCATAGAACCCCATCCTGACACGATATGTCGCGGCTTTGACACGTGCCTGAAACCCGGTTAGCTCACCAACGTATTCCGCCTCGCTTTGCGTTCCAATGTCGAGTGGCAGTACCACGTCGCGTAGCTCACGCAGCTTGTCACCCCACCAATGCGCGCCAGTGACTGCCTGCGAAGACGGTACCTTTGTAGTCATACCTCATATCCTCTCGAATTGGATCATGCATTACAACCATTTCAACGGCATCCATATTTTAATATATATACTATAAAACGTCAATTGACCATATCAAAATTTCCACTTCCAAACAAGCCATCCTCGGTGCTACTATGAGCGAGGTGAGCATTTAACTCGTCATAAAAGAGGAGATTCACATGACCCCAAATAGCGCTCGAACTGCCAGTCTCGTCCATCTACGCATCCAAACCACAAACGGAGGACCGCACGTTGGAATAAGTACAAGTAGCCAGCCCGTCAAGGTTAGCACACCTGTCGCGCTAGACTCAGGTCACGCGACGCTCGTCTGCGAACTAGAAAGCTGCGGACAGACGTATACCGTTCGTCTCCTCTCAATAAAAGAACGTTGTAAGATGATTGCCATTCGAGCGCTCATCGTTATAGCAGTCATAGCCATGGGTACGCTCATGGCACAGTTGGGTAGCTGGATAGGCGAAATCACCAACGACTCGGACAGCCTAAGAATTGTCGGTAATGTCCTAGTTGGGGCTGGCGTGGTAGTAAACTGCCTTGTCATGCTTTGGACGCTCATGAGCTTTTGGTTTTGGCCTGACCGATACGAACTCACCTACGTTACGTCGCCCACTAAAACGGAAGATGAGTCAGCGCGAGCTCCAGCTGCAATCAAGAGCCGCCCGGATGTCAGGCCAGGCCACAGCGTCAAACTAGGCAGAGTTCGCTAACATAAAACTTGCCTCACGCTTGGTCTGAAACCATGGGCGTGAGGCAAGTTTTATGTCTAGAACCATAAACGAACCCCGCCAAAGCGGGGTTGTTCACTTTCAGTCAGAGGTATGCCACTTATAAAAGTGGTACACGGTGCCAAGCGTATTGCGCATACTATGAGCTATCACAGCATAGCGATACCCATCCACTCGCTGAATCTCCCAGTAGTTAAGCCCACCCAAAAACTGAGGAACGGGAATGCCGTAGGGGCCACAGTGACCAGCCGCAAACACCAACGAAATACCGATTGCAGTAGGCGCCTGAAACCCAGAGCGCTCATTTCTATCCAGCAAGTATGAAGGGAGCTGTCTATAGATTGCTTCCTCCGCAATCGGAGCAAGCAATGAGCCGTGTATCATAGTGAGAATAGGGTGTTTACAAGCAAAGCGCTTGAACCTAGGGTCTTGCGCTCTGCCGTGACGCAAAGACACGCCAGCCTTATCGCCAAGTATACCCAACCCTTCGCTCACAACAAAACCAAGAACTCCGCGTATAGTCGCATGGAGAAGGGGATGTCGTTGACGAAACCGTGCCAACTTGCTAATCATTCGAACTCCGTTCTCCGAAAGTGAATCTCTTTGTAGAGATGCAATAATTATGACATAATTATATTTGAGAAGCAATTTTTTATTACCAATACTGACGTGTTAAGATAAAAGGCACCTCGAGAGAATCCTTTTGGCACTCGTACACGAAAGTACGTAAATGATAATATCAATACCAAAAAGTACATTAGTGCTCCACCGAAACCCGAATAGGATTCCGGTGGAGCAATTTTGGACCATCGCCGCGCTCACTGTTTATCACTTCATCGTGATAGATCCAAAACGTTCTTCACCCTTTGCAACAGTCGGCAGTAGCAGACGGGCTAGCCTCGCGATTGGGGTTCAGAACGGTCAGGAATACGTCGCCAACAGGCGACCTGCATTTCGTTCACGTTTCTACGGCGTTTGTTCGACCCTTCGCGAATCGTCCATTCCAGGCCCTCAGCGCTGAATTCACGACTATCGTCAATCCACGCCTCAGTACGAAGCCCCCATGCAGTCACAATCTCGAACAGCGCCTCAGACTGGCTATGCCAGGGAAAGACCGGAAAGCCTTCCCGGCAGGGCCAGCAGTCATGAAAGCCCGACGTAAGCAGAGGCAGTTTATGACGTTCATCCCAGTGCCCACTCTGCTCGCCCTTACCCTTAACGACCACTTCGCATCTCCTCAATTTGCAGGATGGAACTAGATTAAACTATATACTAAAATTGGCTTTTTACAATACATCATACAAAAGAAAAACCTCCTGTCTGCTAGCAGCCGCGGGCATAGTAGCAGCGGTGTATAGCTACTCTATGGCAGCTGCGATGCAGACTATACCTTTGAAACAATTAGCCCTTAGGCTTCAACAAGTTGGCAATATTCAGGGCGGCAACCGGATTACAGACTTATCAGAGCAATGACCAATAGTGCGCCGATAGTTGCGAGTGCAAAGCGTACAATTTGAACCGCACGAAGCCAGGACGGGAATTCTGCCGTTGCCGCAGCTATAAAACGCTCTACATCAACCGTATGCAAACGCTCGTCTTTTGAGTTTTTGAAAACGCGCTTTATAAACGATGTTATGAAAACTTGCTGTGCCGTAACCATTCCTACAACTACAAAGGTAAATCCCTCTATAATCCAAAGAAGCGTACGATTAAGACCGGACTTCAGACTCATTACGGCTACGACTGCATACATGACGGCAAATGCTAAGGGCAGGAGCATCTCGACCTTTGACTCAGTCATCTTCACGCCATTCTTGAAAAGCAAATCTCGTTCAAAGCCCTGACTAGCCACGGCTTTTTCGGCCGCATCTTGAGCGCGCCGGCCATACTTTTGGGCCACGATTGGGATAATGATAAAGGTTAGCGCGAGTAACACTAGCTGGCCTACGATCACTGTTATATCCAAATTATTCATTATTTATTTCCTCCTTTATTTTTCTTATATTCATGTCATTCTCGAAGCAACTCTGGTGCTCGTTAGGGTTAATAGAATAGGCCATAGCAGACTCCTCTCTGTTTAGAAGTAGTGTTCTTACAGTTTAGGACGCCTGCTTTTATATTGCAAAGGTAGTGAGTTAGTACGGGCTACTTGCTTCATATTGTTGAATTATGTTATGATATCTTTCAATTATGAAATCAGGCGAAAAGTGGCTATCTAGTAATGAAAAGAGGTCTTTTGATATACTATTTTCTTCAGCTGCCGTAGCAATAGCGGCTCCGCTTGGAATTGCCGCCCTAGTTGCCGTGATGATTGAAAATCGTCATAAACCTATGTTTCGTCAAGAAAGAGTCGGTAGCCCAGGTGAAGAGCTTTGGATTCCGAAGTTAAGAACCTTAGCCGGTCCAATAGAGCATCGACCGTCGGAAAATGGCCACAACCATACGAGAGCTACAGGTAAACTCTCTAAACTTGTACGCAAAATACACCTTGACGAGACGCCTCAATTCGGCTTGGTTCTGACTGGAAAAATGTCTGTTGTTGGACCTCGCCCAATAGTTAAACCAGAGTTTGAAAAGATTATGGATTCTCTTACTCCAGCCGAGCAAGAGGAATGGCTAACGGTGCGTAGAATTAGCAAACCGGGCCTCGTCAACAGATTAAGCCCCGCACAACATACTCACGGATACGAAAACAGTCCATTACAAGTGGCCGAGGCCGATATTACTTATGCTCAGAATGCGAGTAAAGACGAAGATAGCCGTATTGTCCTCGATACCACTCGAGCTGTGATAGCAGACCTGTTTAGTCGTGCAGTTGCAATGTCTCGGGCGTCTAATCAACTGGGCTCTGACGTTGATGATCGTCAAGCGCCAGCTTAACCACTGGTGATAAACGACTAGGGAGTTCGCTAATTAAAAACCACCGGGCTTCTAAAATCTCATTGCTTAAAGTTATTTCCGATAATTGAGTATCTGATAGATCTAGATAAAAACATACTTTATCGTAAGGCTCTCCGACTTCACTTTTGTCGTAGTGCTTAATTAAGTGTAGTTTTTTTGGTGACATCTGTATATTAAGCTCTTCTTGAATTTCTCTCGCGAGCGATGCCGCGTAACTTTCGCGCGGCTTAGAACCGCCCCCGGGCAGGGTCCACCTATTATAATCTGCGACATTTCTCACGAGGAGAACTTTATTTTTCCATGTAATGAGCGCTCTCGTCCTTGGTCCACGTTTGCGCCCCGCAATAGCATAAAAACTAATTGCCCCATACAAAAGAGGCTGTCCTCCAATATATGCGAGATGTCTGAATATAGAGGAGTGCTGGATGACGGTAGGGGGTTGGGTATTGCTCATGAGTAAACTATATGTTATTATACTCCCCTAATAATATCAAGTTTTTCGATAGAATAAAGCGAGTGTTTTGTTGTGATTTCCCCAAATAAAATGAACTATTTAAGAAATGCCTCTGGCGAGGAAGTTGTTCGTGATTACGCAGACTTCAGTAGAAGTCAATTTAAAGAAAATGGTCTTCCTGTAGTGATCGCCGCCCGCAATGAAGAAGATGATCTTCCGGCGACTCTGTTGGCACTTGCGGATAGTCACGATGCAGTAATGCCAATAGTCGGCGAGAACGGCAGTAACGATCGCACGCAAGAATTTGCTAGTGCTATGGGCGCTAAAGTTCTCACAGGAGCGACACATAAAATGGGCGCATTGCAATTAGGCATAAGCCATGCGCTTACTCGAGAAGAGATGGGGCGCTCAGTGCTTTTCACTGATGCTGATACGTTAGTCGGACGCAACTGGGCTAGGGCTATTAGTCCTGACGGCCATCATGCACAAGAATCACATGTTCGCTACGGTTCCGTAGCTTACGCGCATGGTGAAGCTTCCCATATTGACGCCATTCGCACAGCGTACGCATTTGCAAAAGATTTAAATAGCCTTGCCAGAAACAAAAGGCCAGTAGGTCGGGGTGCGAATATGAGTATCTACTTTTCTGAACAAGATGAATTTTACGAAGAATACATGCAACTACCTTCTGATTTGTTTATCGCCGAAGAGGAAAAAATCGCCGATATGGTAGAGAACCATGGCGGCAAGGTGTCTCGCGCGCTTGGCTTGCGGGCCTTAGCAGTCACTAGAGGTGATAGATATGACAGTCTCAAAACGCTACTTCAACTAACGGGCGCAGGTGGGTTTGATGCTAGAGTGGCTCGATATACTCAGGATTATGGAGAGTTTACTCCGAATGAGCGCACGGCGTGAGCGAGCTAAGGTCATCTCTGGGCGTAGAAGTTATTTCACCGCACTTAGATGATGCTGCTTTTAGCTCTTGGCATCAAGTTGAAAAAATCGGTTCAAGAGTACTGACAATTTTTACAGGTATTCCTGATGATCCCACTCCGAGCAAATGGGATCTATCGACGGGTTTTGATAGCTCCCACGACGTAATGAGAGCGCGCATACAGGAAAACGAGAAAGCACTGGCGATAAGCTCTACTGAAGCTGTAAACCTCGATTATCTAGAAAGAGAATACAGAGATGTTTCTCCATCAGTTGCTGAGATTACAGATAGAATCGAAGCAGTTTCCTTAGGCGGGGCTTCGTTTATTGCGGCGGCAGGCATAGGTAAATATGGTCGGAGTCACATAGATCACGTAATCACTCGAAGGGTTGGTCGAGAACTCTTAGAACGTGGGCGTGATGTGAGCTTTTTTGTCGATCTGCCTTATATGCTGCCTATAATGCGAATGGATCATTGGCCAGAGCGCTTACCCATAGAAAAAATTAAGCGTGAGCTTGACTTAGATGTTGAGGTAGAGTCCTGCGAACTCTCAGAAGAAGAGCAAATGAGAAAGAAGGAAGCTTCTCATGCGTATGAAACGCAATTTGCCAGAACTAATCGTACAGCGTTCGGGGCATTAAGCCGGAACAGCGCCTACCGCTGGGAAGCTTTGATCCACCCTAAATAACTCTACCTGTCATAAAGGTATACTCTCGTCAGCATAAAAGAAAACCTGAATCTCGAAACTCACCACCCCATCATCAGCGGCTGGTAACCAAGTAGGATTCTCGTATAGTGAACGGCGTAGCGTGCGCAGATCTCGGAAACGAAGTAACGAGATGGAGCTGTTCTTTTAAGTAGTCAAAGACTGTTTCAATCTTCGTCTTCACCGAAGCAGTTTGTGTTAGGACTCGGTCATCACCTGCTTTCGTTGCTTGTAGTGCGGTAATGTTAGGATGAATGTGCCGAGGCATGTTTTCACCTTGTGGTGCAGCGGCATACTGCGGTACCCAGAATCGTCAATAGCGACCTTGGTGTGTTCCTTCGCGAGGTATAGCATAGCCCGCGAGTCATAAATATTTGCGCCGGAGAGGCAATGGTGCAGAGATGTCCACCGTTTGTCGATGGAGGCAGCCTGAAGTCGTAGTACTCACCCCTGTGGGCTGTGCCCCGAGCGACCCAGCGGCAGTGTGTGACGAAATTCTGGTAGCTGGGCAAATGCGAAAAGTCTGAAGTGTGCTAGCCTGGTCGTAGATTTTGCAAATATAATATGCTACTGTTTATATAAGTTACTCATTACGCTAATCGCCCGCCCAAACAAAAACCATGCCAGAAACATTAACACAGACACTATCAAAAGAAGCCCTAAGGAATCCCCACGCAGGGGTAGTAGACCATGTGAACGATCCAGACATCAGTTTGGCAGAGGTATTGGCGGAAGCTGGTTTTGATGGCCTACCACCAGAAGAGCGGTTGGCGCTCATAGAGCACGCGACAGTAGACGATTACGTGGCTGCTGTAGATGCCATCCACCGAAAAGTTGCACCCGACCACTCACACGATCCTCATCCAGAGACTATGAAACTTGTAGCCCGAACCGGAGAGGTCACGAGCCACACAGCTCGACCAGAGGAACGCAGAGACATCATGGAACATGCGCTTGGTGCTGCGAAGCAGGTTGCACAGAAATACCGTCAAGAAGGGGGTTCAGTTGAAGATGCGTTGCAGCGCTGCGGTAACCTTGCTGCCTTTGGTGTCGTACTTGCACATACTTACAAGAATGGCAACGGGCGTGCTGCGCGTACATTAGGCGAGCTGGTACATAACGGTTTTAATAGTAGTAATCCTGAATCTGTATCTGAGCTTGCAACAATTGGCGCCGAACGGCCAGAAAAGGGCTTTAGGATTAACTCATACGTTCCCACAGGAGCATGGGCAGAGGGACACGCCGACCAAGACCCGACGGCATTTCTGGACGCCGTCGCCGCCCTAGACATACCACTTGATGGCACAAGTTATGCTTCGGCTGCACGTGGAACCTTTACAACGCCACGGATGTAATAATAGAGGTGATTTTCCAGACAGTCGGGTGTGCATAACTTGTTCTAAACAAACCGTTGACAGCCATCTCTCATCTTGCTATATTAACTCTCGGAAGATCAAGTGATACAGCACATGAATCATTATGTGTGACCGATCAGGTTAAAAAAGTACAGTTCATTTGTTAATTAGTAGGTCACATCTGTTGGTGCAAATCTTCCAGTTCAAACAAGGAGCGCAAATGCGCTCCTTGTTTTTTTGTTTAGGCTTATTTATGTGTACCACTTGTTGTCAAAAACAAAGCAGTTTCACAGCTTATATGTTACTATCGCTACACTAGGATGCGGTATACTCAACTATTCTACAGTTACACTTTTTGCTAAGTTGCGCGGCTGATCTACGTCGCGTCCGCAAGCGACGGCAATGTGGTACGCCAAAAGCTGCAACACGATGTTCATGACCAGCGGCGCGGTCCAAGGCGAATGAGTGGCGACATGCAATGCGTCGGCCATGTCGGTGTCTGTCACCATTAAAATAGTGCCGCCGCGTGCTTTAATTTCTTGCAAATTGCTGTGGGCTTTGTCGGTGAGTGCCCCCTTACCGAGCAAAAATACAACCAACATGTCGGGGTCGATGAGGGCGATCGGGCCGTGTTTTACTTCACCGGCTGCATACGCTTCGGCATGTACGTAGCTAACTTCTTTTAGTTTAAGCGCACCTTCGAGCGCGATTGGGAACAGGGTGTTGCGTCCTAGATAAATGGCGTTTTTAAAATGGCTGATGTTTTTTGTCGCGGCCGCAACATTTTGGTTAGTTTTGAGAGCGGCAGCGATGTCGCGTGGCAAACGTTCCAATGCCGCAACTACTTCTTTGCCATCCGCCAAACTGAGATCACGCTGACGTGCAACGTGCAATGCAAACAATATTTGGGCGACAACCTGGTTTGTAAACGCTTTGGTCGAAGCCACTGAAATTTCGGGTCCGGCATGCAAATAAATGCCGCCGTCAACGGTGCGGGCGATGGTCGAACCCACCACATTTACCAGGCCAAGTGTGTGTACGCCGCGGCGCTTGAGCTCCTCAACGCAGGCCAGTGTGTCAGCAGTTTCTCCAGATTGCGAAATAATAAGCGCGACGCTATTTTTACTGAGCACCGGGTCGCGGTAACGGAATTCCGACGCAACTTCGACGTCAACCGGAATGTGTGTCAGCGATTCAATCAAATACTTACCCAGTAGTCCAGCATAATAGGCAGTACCACAGCCGACAATTACAATGCGTTCAATGGCGCGAACTTGGTCGCCGCTAAGGTTGAGACCACCTAAATGACTCGTGCCTTGGTCGGGCAGCAGCCTGCCGCGTAGCACAGCTTCCACGCTGGATGGTTGTTCCATAATTTCTTTTAATAAAAAGTGATCATAGCCTTGCTTTTGGATGGTTTCGAGCTCCATTTGCAATGTTTCGCGAGCTTGGACTTTAGGGTGAAGGTCGAAATCGAACACTTCCGCTGTACCTGGCGCGCACACCGCCAGCTCGTCATCATTGAGGTAAATCACATCTTTGACATATCCTACCAAAGCGGCTGGGTCACTCGCCACAAAAGTCTCCGTTTGGCTCAGCCCGATTAAAAGTGGGCTGCCGCGCCGCGCCGCCACCAGTTTACCCGGTTCTTCGGTACTCACAACTGCCAGTCCAAATGTGCCCGTCACTTGACGTAACGCTTGCTGCACACTTTTTGCCAAGTCGCCCTTGTAGTGACTGTATATAAGGTGGGCCAAAACTTCGGAATCGGTGTCGCTGACGAATGTGATACCTTTTTGCGCAAGCTCGTCCTTGAGCTCTTTGTAATTTTCGATGATGCCGTTGTGTACAATGGCAATGTTGCCAGCGACGTGCGGGTGTGCATTGCGTTCGCTGGGTTCTCCGTGTGTAGCCCAGCGCGTATGACCAATGCCGATTACATCTGTTGATTCGCCGACTTTTTGTGCCAGCGCCGCAACCTTACCTTTTGCTTTTACTACTTTTAATTTGCCAGTGCCAAGCGTTGCAATGCCGGCCGAATCGTATCCGCGATACTCCATGCGGGCCAAGCCGGCCAGCAATATAGGCTGGGCAGACTTGTCACCAATGTAACCAATAATTCCGCACATAATACAAGTATACACTGGTTGCCCAGCAGTGACCGTTTGAGAGCAATTTTATACTATGACAATCTGGCTTTGTTGCCTAAATCCCGATACCCTTACATCAATAAATCATTATATTTCTATATATCCATTTTCTCGATAGTCGCGGTAACTCACCGCAATTTGTTCTCCAAGGTCGTCTTCAACGTCAAAATAGCGCACCGTCCAGGCGACAGCTTGCGCAAGGCTCTTCGCTTTCTCCAGCACTTTGGTCTGCGCACCATCACCGTGCTTATCCTTCTTGACGCCCATTCCCTCGGCGTGATTTATAGCGCTCGCGAGCTCACCACCTTCCACACCTATACGTACAATGTAGTCAGTCATGTTCTTTGGATCAGCATTGTCCTGTAATAATTCGTCCAGGTTATCGGGAAAGACGCCACTTTGACCGTATAGTCCGAGAATACCCAGTACGACACGAAGCACATCCTGTTGTTCTTTAATGAGGTGATCTTTTTGCTCGTCATCCTTAATGCCGTCTTTTGCTTCATAGAGGACTTCTATGAGTTCGCCTAGCTCCTCTGCTAAACGCGTCCCATATTCAAATGGTCCGTTGTGATCTGGAAACCGTCGCTCAAGCGCTTTTACGACCTCACGTAAGGCGACTAAATTATCAAGTTGTAGCGAATCGTCAATTTTTATCATGCTAGCTCCCCTGTAGAATGATTTATATTTTATCATAATTGACGGGCGAGACACTGCTAGATGTCTTAATAACCTTAGTTTTATAGATGTGACACATACTCTGGATGCCATACCTGCTACACTATTCTTGTGACCACCCATACTCCAAAGCTCATCATCCTTCGGGGCAACTCTGGTTCCGGTAAAAGCACTGTTGCTAGGAAGTTACGTGAGGTAAGCAGTCGTAAAATTGCCTACGTCGAGCAGGACACTATTCGCCGTACGATTCTCAAAGAGAAGGAGACTGATGGTGGCGCTAATATCACACTGATTAAACAGATCGTGGAGTTCTCCCTTGCTCGTGACTACGATGTTATCCTAGAGGGTATACTAAAGTTTCGTCGTTACGGAGATATGCTCGCAGAATTAGTCCAGCACTATCCAGAACACTATATTTACTACTTTGACCTCCCATTTCAAGAAACTCTCAAACGACATGCCACTAAGCCGATTGCCAAAGAGGTAAGTGAGGATATGCTCAGGGAGTGGTACACACCACAAGACATAACCGGCTTTAAGAATGAAAAAATTATCCCAGAATCCTACCTGCTAGAGCAGACGGTGGAGATGATTGTGGCAGACGCAGGGTTATAGGGATCAACGAAGCAAAAAGCCCTATTAAAAGCTCACTTTCTTGAGCTTTACATCCGTACCGAACAAAAGAGTAGCTACTTCGCTTGTACTTGGTGCTAAGTCTGTGGTCAGGAACGAACGAGAACTGTTTTTAGTAAGCTTTTCATCTATCTCTGAATGCTTGTCTAAATATTCGCGTAATTTACGAGGAATAATCTCATCCTGCGAGATAACCTTTATGGCACCAACCTTACTGCGGATTATGTCCTTTAAGAGCGCGTAGTGCGTACAGCCAAGTACCAGTGTATCAATGCCTGCGTCTACGAGTGACTCAAGGTAATCGTCAAGAATTGAACTCGCGTATTTCGAGGCGTTGTTTTCGATGAGTGGCACAAGTAATGGGGTTGCTTGTTGCATAACAGAAATATTAGGATTGAGCTTCTGAATTTCTGTGACATACGTCCGCGAGCCAACCGTGCCGACTGTCGCAATAACACCTACCTTATTATTTTTTGTTTCAACCACGACTTCTTCGGCGGTCGGAATAAGAACACCTAGGACTTTTCGGTCTGGGTAGTGGACTGGCAAATAATCTCGTTGGATTCTCCGTAAGGCTTCAGCTGATGCTGTATTGCAAGCAATGAGGATGAGCTCGCAGTCTTGCCCGCATAAATAGGCGACTGCATTTTCAGTAAATTCATAGATGACTTCCTGGGAGCGATTACCGTAAGGCACGCGGGCGGTGTCGCCTAGATAAATATAGCCGTATTCTGGCATAGCCTGCATGAGGCTATGTGTTACATTGAGACCGCCGAGGCCGGAGTCGAAAAGACCGATTTTCATATATCAATAATAACAGACGTGCTGTCGTGAGTGGATGGTTACGAAATTCAACTTTTAATGAATACGCTGTAGCAGCTTAGGAGTGCGAGGCTTCTTGAAGAAGTTTCTATCAACCGATTCTGACAGATGATTAATCATTGAACGGCACGCGCCATCCCTTGCGCATATGCTTCGTACAATGAGACGAGTGAGCAGGCGGCTTTGGGATATGAAGTATATTTAGGTAATTATTGATTGTGGGATATGCCCGGATACTGCGACAATTTCGACCAGCAACGATAGAATGAGGATAAAGATCATCTTAGTGAAATAGTTCAGTGGGCAATATTAGTGACAGCCGGACATTGCCGTGGGCGGTAATGTCCGGCTGTTTCTTAGGCTACTTGTCCTTCCCGCGCCTGACAACGATCTCGGCGAAGATTTGCTCGGTTACATCATTTCGCGGATCGAGCACATACGCTCGCAACTCAGGATCGAGCTCATCGAGCGTATAGGGACCAGGGCCAGATTTCCGTAGCTTCTCAATCTTGGCGGCTAACTTGGGAGGGAATACAACCATATTCCCTCCGTTAGCCAGGTGCTCCGTAATACGTCGGAAGTATTCATGAACCGCTTCGGTTGCCGCCTCCCTGGATACATTATGCTGACGCATAGTTTCCTTGATGAATTCACCGAACAAGCTTTGGACATCATCCTCAAAGGACATGAGTGCCTCTCTATACTACCTAAGTGTCGACAGATCGTTAATCATGGTATATCAGGTTGAATACTCTGTCAAATATCGCGCTCTCACCTGGAACGAACGAATAGCTTACGGGATTGGATATCTAGACTAATCATTTGATTGATTTACAATCACTTCCCGCATAAAACCTTGGGCGGCAGAATCTACCAGTTCTAACACATCCATAAAGCCCGGCACTTGTTCGTTAGCTGGTATATCTTTTGGTCGACCCCAAAAGGGCTGACCCGTCAAACCGTCGTAACCTCCTAATACACCCTCACTATCAGTCACTTGATAAATATGCGCTAGCATATGGTCATCAATTTCGTCGTTTTTGCCATGCGTTCGTATGTATACATCCCCAAGGTAAGTAAAGCTACCCTTTAAATTTGTTTTATAAAAAAGTGCTTCGTTAAGTGTTTCGATAATTGTGCGACCAAAATGAATCTTACTAAATGGAAAACTAATGAGTCCGCTATAAGGCTGCCTGCTCCAGCGAAACAAGAGATACTCATCCCCAGCGCCTTTACACACTAACATAACAACAATCTTCGGTTGCATCAATGGTGAACCCTGCCTAAGGCTCATACGGCTCGAAAATAGTTTACCTTTTCGTGAAAGGAAATAGGCTCCAGTATCTTTATGTACATAATTGTCTTTTCGCAGTTGCTGCATGTGGTACATAAAAAGATTACCATCCACACTACTCGGTTTTAGCTCACTATAACGACAGCTTGTATGCGTAGATAGTTCTTGCATGACGTGTTTTTGAATCCAGTGCACAGGGCTATTGTAGCGCACTTTTATCAGCGGCGAGTTCAGTTATTTTTGACTCAAATTACCCTGCTATTTTTCTAATCAAATATCAATAAAAATAGTAACAAGCACCTATACAACCAAGGAGTGAAAATGCCCCCATATTATACACTCGACGCCATGGTAGCAATGATCAACAGGCCTAATCGCAGCATTTGCCAGCGCGCGATACGTGACAATCGACAGCTATTTCAGCAAGCTGCGGGTTCAAGCTACAATCACCAGGCATGGGCAGGTGGCTACTGGGATCACATCACCGAGGCGATGAATATCTGGATGCTGCTCTACGGCGCTTTTGAGTCAACTGGCCGTTTGAGCCAATTGAAGCCTCCCGAGCGCTTTAGTCGCAGCGATGGCCTGCTGGTGTTATTTTGGCATGATATCGAGAAGCCCTGGAGCTTTGTGTTTCAAGATGGCAAACCGATAGCTGACGCACAAGGGAGGCTACGCAGACTGCCCGAATTATCCGACAAGACAGCTCGTAAGCAATTCGCCGAAAAGAAGATTCGTGAGTATGGTGTTGTGCTCACGCCAACGCTTCGCAATGCTCTGTATTATGTTGAGGGAATTCGTGATAGCGACTATTCACCCTTCGATAGGCGGATGTTGCCCCTAGCGGCGCTGTGCCATGCGTGTGATATGCTAAGTGCCCGCGCATTCTATGATTTCCCGCTAGCAGTCGATGATGCATGGGGTGCAGCGCGAGCTTCTCAGTAACAGGTGCTTCGACCCAGACGCATACAAATGCGTCTGGGTCACTTACTAATCACATTCATCGTTTTACTCTAAAATTAGATGTTAAGTTATACCTAGGACGAATCAAACACTAAAATAATTAAATTTATTGGAACTTTTACCTCTGTTATGGGTTGGATAATTTCTTAGTGACCCCAACAATTACTCAGGTCAAAGCCCCCTTCGATGCGATGGAATATATTAAGGTACGATTGAGAGCGCTGGACGTGGCCGATAAGGAGATTGGTAATGGTTGGTCCCTTCGACGAGAGATAGCTGCGCGTACGCAGGCGCTCCTCCCGTCTGATGTTACCAGGCGAGCATACATTTTTTTGGCCTCGCTCTATTGAACACATCCCATCGCTGCCATATACTTGTACGTGCACACCCCTATATTGAGGAGTAGGACATGGGTAAGAAGGATAAGAAGAGTAAGAAGTGGGAAGTGAGGCGGGTAGTTATCGTCACGCTCATGAAGGAGGGTGGCGACGATATTCTTGTCGTCAAGCCCCGGGGAGATGCTTTCACCCGTGAAGAACTTGAAGGGTATCTCGAGAGTGAGTGGACCGACAAGGTACAGGCCGCGGCTGAGATTTCAGGCATCCCAAGCTATTCCGACCACTTCAACGATATTCTGCTCGTACGCGCCAAAAAGGCATCCCTCAACAAATTCAAGGAAAAGGCTATTGCCCTTCTCGAGGAGATCTTCACAGTTATTCATGATTAGGCGGCGATGACAGAGGAAAGTGGAAGGTGCCGGGGCATACGTCCCGGCACTGCTAAACTACTTGCGAAGATTATGGGACATTCAGAATTCTGGCCCCAGAGGAGTTTTCATACTCTAAAGGTTGTCCCCGTAGCAGAAATGGTTCCGCTACGGGGACGGCACATTTTCCTTTTTGACGGAAAATGCATACTGGATCGCTATTCTGTTATTTACTTATCTCGAAACAGCTGACTATCTCTGCCTTCATACGCGTTTCCAGCCCACTTCAGCGGCACATTGTGCACGCTACACTGAGGCCGCGGGTCCTTAGGCGATCGTTTACGAGAGGAGATAGTGTGCTGGTCGCATCCAGACTGAGGACACTTCATTACCTGTGCCACAAGCCCCGTTCCCGCTCTGTGTGGCTTTACCGGAAGGTCATAGAACTGCTCAAGTGTAGTGATCTCTTCAGCCACGAGTCTTCCTCCGATGGTGGGTTGAATAAGGTCCCGACAGTCATTTTATATCATACCCACACCCCGCGCCACTCGCTAGGACGTTAGGTTTGTTCTACCAAAACAAAAAGCGTGTACGTATAGCAAATCCCAACCCACCATCGTGTAAGACAAAGCACGTGTCTTCACCACCGTTTTTACCATTGTTGACGATCTCATGAAAGGGTCACTGACAATTGCCGGTGAACCAAAGACCCATGTTCATTAACAGATATAAATGGGTTATTTAAACTCAAAAATTTTAAAAATCATTCTATGGTGACCCTGCCGGAACATTTCGCGAAATAATAGCAAGAGATTAGATTGCAGTCACCTGGGTCCATTGCCCCGCGCCGTCCAATGACGCGGGGCAATGCTTTTTGAGCTAATGACCACCTCCGTCACCGCCGTCGCCTGTATCGCCATCACCACTGTCTATTGCGTCCGTAACCGTATCGGCTGCGCCACCAATAAATTCGATAGCATCCTGAGTGAGCGATTCATGCTTTTTGGCAGGTTTCCCCGACTTAAAACCGGTAAGAAAAAACAATACGTCGGCTCCTGCGATTACAGCTCCGATCGTAAATAGTCCTATGCCCTCCCATTCATAGCCCTCAGTGGCGCCAAAAATACCGCGCACAATAGTTACGACATCGAGCAGCAATATGGACGGTATTGTCATTGCCGTTATCGACACAAGTGCAATGCCTGGCAACGCAAGCATTACGTTTACGAACTCGTATCGCAACAGAGGCTTAAACAGTAAGCCAACCACCATAACGCAGGGAACCACTGCAACAACCCCGACGATATACCACAGTGCGACTGCAATCATAAGGTCATAGTACAGAAATAAACAAAAAATATCCACACTATAAAACATAGTGGATGTTTTTAATCTGAATACTGTCATGGTGAAACTAACAGCGATACGAGTCGAAACCTTGATAGAGGTTTTAGAAGAAATAGATTATAAGCTAAAGCTTTAGGGTGCTAAACGAAATCAAAAGTCAGCAGGACAAGCCCTCGTCCGTGCCGCGAGCAGCTATGCGCTTCTTAATCTAAAACATATAACTAAAAATGACGAGGCCCGCCAGCCCAAGACTGGCGGGCTATTAAATTGTGATCGTAACCTAATGCTCAGGGTAAAAAACACGCACCTCTAACTCACTATTCGCCCACAACGCCCTCTTGCAGTTTATAGGAAAGTGAAAGCGATGATAATAAAAGCTATCGCCCGGCCAACCCACCGACAGATTGCCACCGAGAGACTTAACCTCGATGATTTTGTGCTCACCCAACCCTACCCAGGCATGCACGACATGCGATCCACACTTACCGCAATAACATACTCCACCAGTAGTTGGATTCCCCAGAATTGCTATGGCGCCGAGCGGCAAGGGCTCTACAGGGTCCCAACGCTGGCTCTGGTCTGACTTAAAAATAGCATCCAACACATGAAAAGCATGCCCGTTGACGTTCGAAGGAATTACACCCGCCATATGACACGCAAACCCCACACAATTGCGGAGGTAGTTATGGAGACCTAACACCCCCTTAAGCCGTAACTGCCAATAATCATACAGTCGCTCGCCGAACCAGCTAGGCAGTCTCCAAAGAGACTGTCCCTTGCTTGGATCAACAGGCAATGGATTGTACATTTTGAGGATTTCGGTAACCTCCTCATATGGCACGGGGGTCATTGGATGCCCCTCCCGCACCCAATGACCAGGTTCAGTAGTTAACCGCAGCCGTACAAAGGTTTCGCTCACGACCGTATTTTATCAAATGTCCACTCTCGGAGTCAAAGGGACCACTGGTAATTTCCGATGGAGGAGGCAAGGGATCGAGAAATTCCACGAGCATCTGGAAGAGCCGAGCGCCGATGACGAGTGCCGTCTTTTTAAAGTAACAGTCATTCTATAACATATTACAGTATAAGGCTGCGCCACAATTCTGTGTTTGTCGCCTTCCGGAAGTGGAACACCAAAATAGCAGAGGTGAAGAGAAATAAAAGGTTCCAGCAAATATTTCCTGGAACCTTTTACCTCTGTTGAAGATTGAATAATTTCATGGTGATCTCACCGGGAATCGAACCCGGATTACCAGGATGAGAACCTGATGTCCTAACCGTTAGACGATGAGACCAAATTGAATTTCATTATACTGAAGAAGCCGAGGTTTGTACAGTGGTCGTAACGGCTACTCGACTAAAACATCATCTGGGCGGCCCCAAAGACTTCGCACTCTCTGACGCAAAGGCACCATTGCGAGTGTAAAAAACATCACGTTTGTTAGAAACATATAAAAAGGGAAGGCGATCGCAGCAAACGTAAACGAATGAATGGTTAGCAAAATAATAACCGTACTGATAATCGAGATGAGATAGGGGCGAGCGTACTCACTTGCAGGATCACGATACGCCTTCACGATAGTAGGAAGTCCAGCAAAAATATCCGCAATAATACTAAAAAGAATTGCCAGACTAGCGTCGCTCGTGATACGCCACAGGATAATCCCTACAAACGTGCAGATAGCACAAGCAATTGTGAACGGCGTCAAATGCGACACCTTACGGTTCTTAACGACAGAAATGCCAAAGACCAGCAGCGGGCTCAAGCCAAGTGCAAACGTTCCAGATGCTGATAGGCCAACTCCCTCTTGTAGCTGGGCGGCAAACGCTACCATAGACGTAAATCCCCATAAAAACCAGGTTACAGGATTTGGCCTAGCTTTTCCTTTTAAGACACCCCGGGCGTACTGCAAACCGCCTCCTAATCTTAGTAAAATAGCAAATACAATACACCATGCTGGAAGCATGTGCCCACCTTTCTTTAGCCGTCGTTAGAACATAAGTACTTTGTAAGTATATCGGCACTCTTTTAATGTGCCCAGCCTTTTTTTCATCTAAATTTCATGAGATAATAGTCTAATTGCAACGGCTTGTATCCAACAGCAAGCTGAGGCATACTATACATAAGAGTATTGCTAAATAGGGGGCATATAATAAAACCGCTGACGCTTACACGCTTTTGGCATCGTCGTATTTGCGAGGCGATTATGCTTGTAGCAGCCATTATTCTAGTCCTTTATTTTTGGGCCTATTTTGCTGTTGGCAAAAGCATCGGTTCGACATTTTTTATTAGTGATGCGGCTGCCATATTAGCAGGAACGGCCTTTGCCGTGGGATTCGCTTCGTATCTTTGGGCGCCAAAAAAATACGTGTTCTGGGGGGCGCTGGGTGCCTATACTATGCTGTGCGCTACAACCGCTCTCCTTATTATCACCACTGGCGGCACGTCATCACCATTTCTCGCACTTTGGATGACGGTATCGGCGTTTGCCGGAGTATTCGGTTTTTACGCTATTCTTCCGCTATTTGTAGCCATCACGGGATATCTTATATTCCAATTCTCACACGGTACGCTCACCAGGGAAGCAATCATCGCTGTTGTTCTTGCTGGCGAACTACCTCTTCTTGCAAGTTATATTATTTGGCACAACAAGGCCACCAATGATACGACAGCACCAAGCGATAAAGCCTACCAGGAGCTCGCCAGCGAGCTAAGTCAAGTAGCAGGGAAGGCAGAGGTAGTTATCAACGCCATTGCCGACGGAGTTATCGCCCTAAACAGCCAAGGGATTATCCAGCTTATCAATCCCGCGGCCGAACAGATCATTGGCTGGGGTAGACAAGATGCATTGTCACTTGATTACAAATCCGTCCTCAAACTTACAGACAAAAACAATCAAGACCTCACTCCGGCAAATGATCCTATCTCACAAACACTAGCTACAAACAAAGAGGTCGTTACAAACAATCTTAGCCTTACTACCAAATCAGGCAAGAAGCTACTTGTCTCCGTCATAGTCTCGCCAGTCGGACAGCTCGGCGATGGCGTGATCGTGGTATTTCGTGACATCACCAAAGAAAAAGCCGAGGAACGCGAGCAGGCTGAGTTTATCAGTACCGCAAGCCATGAAATGCGAACCCCCGTTGCTTCGATCGAAGGCTATTTAGGGCTCGCGCTCAATCCGGCTACCGCACAAATAGACGACAAAGCCCGGGATTTTATTAACAAAGCTCATCAATCTGCCGAGCATCTTGGCCGACTTTTTCAAGATTTGCTTGATGTCTCCAAAGCCGAAGACGGACGCCTGGCCAACAATCCAAAAGTGGTCGATGTCGTCGCTTTCATCCATGACATCGTCCAGGGGCTTGAGCCCGAAGCAAAAGAGAAGGGGCTCCGAGTACTCTTCAAACCACAGCCCGACGATAGCGAGGACCAAAGTGGTGAACGCCGGCTCAATCCTGTCTTTTATGTAAATGTAGATAACGATCATTTACGTGAAGTAGTGGCCAACCTCGTCGAAAACGCCATCAAATACACTCCCGGGGGCGAGATCGTTATTGACGTCACTGGCGATACCGAACACGTCATCATTAGCGTTGCCGATAGCGGCATTGGTATTCCAAAAGAAGACATGGCGCACCTTTTTCAAAAGTTTTATCGTGTCGATAACAGCGAAACGCGTGAAATTGGCGGTACTGGCCTTGGATTATATCTCTGCCGTCGTCTTACCGAGGCTATGAACGGCCGTATCTGGGTAGACAGTGAATACAAACGGGGAAGTACTTTTTATGTAGAGTTACCCCGTACTAGCCACGAAGAAGCACAACGACTTATCGAGGCCGCCAGTATAAAACAAGAAGAAAAAGCAACGCTCATCACGCCATTTATCCGGCCTCAAGTTGCCAAGCCCACTTTCGTGCCTCAGCCAGCACCACCGCCTATGCCTCAGCCCCAATCAGCCCCTGGGGAAGAAGCCGTTTACACATCCGCCCCAATTGAAACAGTTGTCCAACACCTAGAATCAATCAACCCACAACCAACTCCCGTACAACTGCAGCCGATAGCACCATCTCAGCGAGCATACGCCCCGTCACAAACGTATGTTTCGCCGCATCTGCACGAAAATGTTCCACTCACAAGCATCGAACGAAACCCTCAGCAGTATATTCGCACTCGACCAGATGGTGTTCCTGTACCACCCAGGGATCAAGATTAAGCATAAGAACTATAGTATTTTTGACGTTCACTTAGTACAATAGGGGGTAATATGACCAAGATACTACTGGTAGAAGATGATAAAAGTCTCCGTGAAATTTACGGGGTACGTCTCTTGGCCGAAGGATATGATATCGTTTCGGCTGGCGACGGGGAAGAAGCGCTTGCGATGGCAATAAAAGAGCGACCCCAGTTAATCGTTAGCGATGTTATGATGCCAAAAATCAGCGGCTTTGATATGCTGGATATTTTACGCTCTACCACCGAAACAAAAGATATTAAAGTCATCATGATGACCGCACTTAGCTCTGAAGATCAACGTGCACGCGGTGTCGCACTTGGCGCCGACCGCTATCTCGTTAAATCGCAAGTTGGCATTGAGGACGTCGTACGGACAGTTCATGACGTACTTGCCGATACACCAGTGAACCGTCCTGTAAATTCAAGCTTTACCGCCCCGCAAACACAAGTACCAACTCGGCCCGCTGCTCCAGTTCCAGCACGGCCACAAGTTCCGCCTACTGCGGGATCGACCGTGCAAAATACTCAAACAACACAGCCATATCCCGCTGCTACGTCTCGACCGACCCCGCCCATACCTGCACAAAGCAATCTACCACAACCAACCGCTCCATTTTCAACCGCACGCCCAGCCAATCTCGGAGAGCGTGTCATTCACCCTATTACGCCTCCCTCCACGGTAGGGTCTCAAGATATTGGCAGTCTTATAGATCAAGAGCTGAGCCAAACAGGTGCTACACCTATAGAACCCACACAAACTGCGCCAAGTTTAACTCCCGCAGCTCCGACAGCGCCCACTCTACCTCCAATACCTCCTTCACCACCGATGCCATCGCAAGCTCAGCCACAACCATCAAACCAAGTTTCACCAGAACCATTATCGCAACCTTCCGGCATTCAGTTTGAGGAAACTCCTTTGCCGCCAGCCCCACAGCCTGTCAATCCTGTTAATCAGGAAAGTCAGCCGCCTCGTCCATAGTGTTATAATAAGTGGACATGACAGACGCCGTTCTTCGACTTAATAAATATCTTGCCTTGCAGTTGGGCATTTCTCGCCGTGAGGCCGATGATTATATCGCAGCTGAAAAAGTAACTGTTAATGGCGTTACGGCTACGTTAGGGGCTCGTTATGCAGAAACGGACGTTATTACTGTTAACGGGAAAAAACTTGGTAAGCAAACAGATTTTATCTATCTCGCATTTAACAAACCCGTGGGCTACGTTTGCTCTCGGAAGCCGCAGAGAGATGCTCCAACCATATATACACTACTGCCAAAAGAATATTATGCGCTCAAACCAGTAGGTCGCCTCGATAAAAACAGTTCGGGGCTCATTTTACTTACGAACAACGGCGACTTCGCCCACCGCATGACCCACCCAAAATTTGCTAAAACAAAAATATACAAAGTGAAGATCGATCACGACCTCGAACCGCTGCATCAGCAAATGATTAGCGACCACGGCATCCAACTCGAAGACGGCCGCAGCCAACTCATGCTCGAGCGCCTCTCAGATGCTGACCGTCGGCAGTGGCAGGTTACTATGGGCGAAGGTCGCAACCGTCAAATCCGCCGTACGTTTGCGAGCCTGGGTTACGAAGTGCAGAAGCTCCATCGCATACAATTTGGCAATTATACGCTCGACGACTTAAAATCTGGTGACTATACATCTTTTTCTCTGTAGATATCCTGATAGTCATTCGGTCCTGCCCGCAGGAGGCCGAAACCATAGATTTTAATCAGCTTGGGCATCTTACATAATGCTTACGCTCGCGAAACTATTCTATCTCTGTTATAATTAGCCAAAGCATGGCCTCAAAATTACCAACAGTGGCAATTATCGGACAAGCGAACGTCGGCAAGAGTTCGCTGTTTAATCGCATGGTGCGTGCGCAGCAAGCAATCGTCGCCCGCGAAGCCGGTACCACCCGTGACAACGTACTCGGTAGAGTAGAATACAACTATCACCAGTTCTGGCTCGTGGACACCGCCGGTCTTAAAGATCCGAATGACGAATTTGAGGCCTCTATTCAAGAACAAATTACCGAGGCGGCTGAAGCAGCCGACGTCATTCTGGTTGTCGTTGATAGTACACAATACGTTAGCGACCAAGATCGTCTGGTAGCGAAAAAAGCCCTCAGATCTAAAAAACCCGTTATTCTTGTCACTAATAAATCCGATCTCAAAACACGCTTACCGCTCGAAGAATTCAAGCGCCTAGGCATCAAAGCTATTCTCTCGACCAGCGCCGAACACAACCAAGGTATTGTACCTGTCCTTGACGAAATTGTCGCGCATATCCCCGCCAAGCACGAAGACACACCCGATGAAACACTGCGCATTGCGCTCATCGGTCGGCCAAATGTCGGTAAATCATATCTGTTCAACACGTTAGCCGGCAAGCAGCAAGCACTTGTAGCCAACATTGCCGGTACTACCCGTGATGTCAACCGCGTTGCTGTTCGCTACGGCGGCCGTGACATCGAACTGCTCGACACAGCCGGTATGCGAAAACCGGGCAAGCAAGAGGTGGGTATCGAAAAGTTCAGCGTTCTGCGCACGCTACAGGCCATAGAAGAGGCCGACATCTGTTTCTTGCTTATGGATGTTAACGAACTCAACACTCAACTTGACCAACGCCTCGCCGGCATCATTGACGAAGCGGGTAAGGGAATGGGTATCGTCGTCAGTAAATGGGATAGCGTCGAAGGAAAAGACGCGTATACCCGCGATGCCCTGGCGCCAAAAATCGCGAGTACCTTTAATTTCGTCCCCTGGGCACCGCTTATTTTCACCAGTAGCGTCACCGGCCAAAACATCACCAAACTATTCGACCTCGCACTTGATATTGACGCTCGTCGCAAACAAGAAACCAAAACGCGCGTCTTAAATGATCTTTTACAACAAGCCACGCAAAAACACCCACCGGCTGGCCTGAAAAACTCCCACCCAAAGCTACGCTACATCGTCCAGACCGACACTGCGCCACCATGGTTTGTCATATACGGTTCCAACCTCAAATTCGTCCATTGGAGTTACAAACGTTACCTTGAGCGACTTGTCCGTGAAACATACAACTTTGCCGGCACGCCTATTCGCTTTAGTTTCCGCGACGAGAAACAAATCAAAGATAATAAAGCCCGCATCGCCGAAGGGAAGGCGCCGCATATCAAGAATGGTCGACTCGCCGATAAAGACGGTCTTAAAAAAGAAATATCCACCCCGTAAGCTCCAGCTGCGGACAGGCCACGAAAGCCTGCCTGTCCGCAGCGAACAGAGGTAGATTGTATTTTGGCTTACGAATGAGACCTACGCGACCAGTTAGCAATGAGCACCTTCAGCCGAAGTTCCTGCTTCTTTATCCGTCGACGCGCCCTGTTAAAACCCGGACGGTACCATCCTCCATATCCCCAACCTGACATGGACATCTTCGCTCCATAATATAGTAGGGTAAACCAATGAACATCAATAAGTATAAAAGTTACCTCAGTAGTTTACAATAAAGAGTATGAAAATTATCTTCGCTCAAGGCAACCCCGGCATCCAGTACGCTCATACGCGCCACAACGTTGGTTTTTTGTTTTTAGACTCATTTGCCGCGAACCATGGTGTTTCGTTTATTAAAAAAACCAAATTTCACGCTGATATAGCCGAATTTTCGGCTGAAGGCGAGAAGATTCTTCTCGTAAAGCCAGATACTTTTTATAACGAGACGGGTATGGCGGCACGAACTCTCTGCGATTTTTACAAGGTGCACCCGGCTAAAGATTTCCTGGTTATTCACGACGATTTAGCCTTGCCATTTGGCACTATTCGCACCCGGGCCAGCGGCAGCGACGCCGGCAACAACGGCATCAAATCGCTGAATGCTCACTTAGGAAACGATTATCATCGCATTCGTATCGGCATTTATAATCCAGGTCGCGACCGTATCGATGATGTCGACTTTGTTATAGGCGTGTTTTCCGGAGAGGAAAAAAAAGCCCTGCCTACTATCTTTCAACAGGTAAAACAGTTCACCGACGAGTTTATACAAGACAATCTCACACTCACAAAAGTAGCCGTTACTATACACCCAACAGAGTAATCACACAGCCCACAATCACCACACCGGCTACAAGCATCGCCGCCTGGATAGTTCCGATTTTGCGTGGCTGCTCATGAATATCAGGAATAATATCGCTCGCCGCAACATACACAAAAAAGCCAGAAGTCAGTGCCAACATCGGCCCAACCGAATCAGTTAAGCCTTTTCCAAACGTATAAACAATAATCGCCGTGATAACTGTCGCCACTGCGGTGGCCACATTGGCAATCACCACTGTTTTGTCCTTCCAGCCCTTTGAAAGCAACAACGCAAATGTCCCAAGCTCCTTTGGAATTTCATGCGCCGAAACGGCAAGGGTCGTAATGATGCCCGTTGGCACGCTCACCAAAAAAGCCGCGCCAATCGCAAGACCGTCAATGGCATTATGCATCATGTCACCAGCCACAATTAGCCAGCGTTGACGCGAGTTTTTGCCTTCAGCAGCCACGTCATGCTCGTGATGGTGATGAAACCAACTTGCACAGCGCTCGAGCACAAAAAAGAAGATAAAGCCGCCTAGCATATAGAGCAACATTTCTCGTGGCTTAGCCAGGTCAAACGACTCTGGCAAAAGATCAAAAAATGCCGCCGCCAGAAGCGCACCAGCACCAAACGGCATCGTCAGCAGCAGGGCCGCCTCGCGTCGCTTTTTAAAGCGTAGCAGCACCACACCCCCAAGCAGAGAAATGACGCTACCTACAATAATAGCAATGATCATATAAACCGTAGTCATCTGGACAAATAGTAGCACGGGCAACAAAAAAGCGCCAGGTAAGGGTGGGCATCACCTGGCGCCATTTCGCCCTTTAACCCACCCGAAGGGGCAAGCGTAACGATCTCGACAATGCGCAGACGTTCGCTGGTTAAAGGGATTAGTATGCACGCAATGGTAAATGTTAAAAAGTGGAGGGTAGATTACTTAATAACGCATTGCGCACAACCTAACATAAGTTAGAATAGGGGGTATAAGGTGCGTTTGGTTTGCCTCGCAGGACAACCAATCGTCTTCGATATTAGCACGTATTTGACATAAAGTCAATACATTTTGAAACGTTTTATATGAAAATCAATACAATCTTTCCAGATAAGCATAAGTTCTTACAGATCATAACTACTATTGCCAAAAAACCAGAAAAATTATATGTTATGGGAAATTTGCCAGACCAGCGCTTACCTTCAGCAGCCGTCGTTGGCACACGCAAGCCTACCGGCTATGGCAAAGAGGTAGCGCATAAGCTTGCATACGAACTTGCAAAGCGGGGAGTAGTTATTATTAGCGGCCTAGCACTTGGCATCGACGGCATTGCCCACCGCGGAGCACTCGAAGCTGGCGGCACAACAATTGCAGTGCTCGCTAACGGCCTTCCACACATCTATCCCTCCACACACAAAGACCTAGCACAACAAATCATCGAAAAAAACGGAGCAATTATCAGTGAGTATGAGCCAGAGACCAGCGCTCGCCAATATCAATTCCTCGAACGCAATCGGATTGTCAGCGGGCTCTCCGACGCAATTATCATCGTTGAGGCAGCCGCCCGTAGTGGCACGCTCAATACCGCCGCGCACGCCCTCGAACAGGGGAGGGAAATCTTTGTCGTACCTGGCAATATCACGAGCCCGCTTTCAGCTGGCTGTAACTCGCTCTTAAAACAAGGCGCTCATCCCGTCACATGCGTCGAAGATATTCTCGAAGTTATCGCACCACAACTGTTGCAACCTCAAAGCGTTCTACCACTTGGGGCAACCCCACTTGAGACCACCATCATATCGTTACTACAAAGCGGTATACGCGACGGCGATGAGCTCCATCAAAAATCACAGACCTCTATCACAGAATTTACTCAAACGCTTACCATGCTTGAAATTAACGGCATTATTCGAGCCCTCGGTGGCAACCAGTGGACACTTAACTAAAAGGAGTTGTAATTTCAATACAAATATTTTATAAATAACAAAGAGACGTTCATAGAGAGAAGAGTGACATGACTATTAATGTGTCGGCTGGCATGACCGTCGCACTCACCATTATCTGCGTCGTATTTCCCGCGATCATCGCACTCACAACGACTGCACTTATCGGTCACAAAAAGATCGGCATTGTGGGGGCGTCCATTGGAATGGCCATATGGTTGCTTATTATCGCGTCAGCCCTTGGCTTCATTGTCAACCTTCCATGGGGCGAGATTGACTGGAGTACATCACACATCACCCTCAGTGAAACGTTAGCTAGCATCGCTACAATTGTGGCGCTAGTACTCAACGCAATCGCAGTGTTCGCTATGTGTGAGACGTTCAACGATACATTCCTCTGTTGATCTCCGGGTGGGGCAGCGGTCATTCGAAAGGATGGCCGCTTTTCCATATCTTCATAATTTACTTGCAAAAATATAGTAGTTGCGTAGTATATATAAGACGAGTGCTTTGAATAAATAAGCATAAAAGGTTTTACTATGAGCAAAAATTTAGTTATCGTTGAGAGTCCTGCAAAGGCCAAAACTATCGAGAAATACCTCGGTAAGGATTTTACTGTGCTTTCAAGCGTGGGTCATATTCGTAGTATTGCCAAGAAAACCAAAACCGGTGCACCGCCAATTGACGTGAAGCACGGATTTGAAACCGTATATGAAATCGATCCTGAAAAAAAGAAGGTCATCACTGAACTTAAAAAGGCAGTCAAAGAAGCGGATGATGTATGGCTGGCAACCGATGAAGACCGTGAAGGGGAGGCGATCGCCTGGCACCTTTGCGAGGTCTTAAAACTCGACCCGGCAAAAACCAAACGGATTGTCTTTCATGAAATTACCAAATCGGCTATCGAGGAGGCAGTAAAACATCCACGCACCGTTGATATGAGCCTCGTACGCGCCCAACAAGCTCGTCAAATTCTTGACCGACTGGTGGGCTTCGAGCTTTCACCAGTCGTATGGCAAAAAGTTCCTGGCGGCAAATCTGCTGGTCGCGTGCAATCACCAGCTGTTCGTCTGTTGGTAGAACGCGAACGCGAAATTGATGCCTTTAATAGTACATTTAGTTTTAAGATAACCGCCTTATTCACTCATGATGGCCAGGAAATGAAGGCCGAACTACCGGAACGTTTTGATACTGAAGATGAGGCACATTCCTTTTTAGAGAGTCTTCGTGGCGGCACCTTTACCGTTAGCGAAGTCACTACTAGCCCAGCAACCCGCAATCCAGGCCCTCCATTCACCACCAGCACCTTGCAGCAAGAGGCCAACGCCCGGCTTGGATTTGGTTCAAAAGCTACTATGGCAAGTGCTCAGAAGCTCTACCAAGAGGGTAAAATCACCTACATGCGTACCGATTCGGTCAATCTTTCCGGCCAAGCCATTGCCGCAGCCGTCGAATATATTAAAAGTACCTTTGGTGAGCAATACAGCCAGGTTCGTACATTTAAAACCAAATCCGCCAGCGCCCAGGAAGCCCACGAAGCCATTCGTCCTACCGACATGCGCCTGGAAAAGGGGAGTGGCAACGAATACGACCAAAAACTTTACGACCTCATTCGTCGTCGTACACTCGCTAGTCAAATGGCGCCTGCAAAACTAGAAAAAACTACCGTCACCATCGCCATCACACCCACGTCGAATCACGTTTTCGAAGCCAAGGGGGAAGTCATCCTCTTTGACGGATTTCTCAAAATGTACGGTGGAAGCAAAAAAGATGCCGATATTCTCCCGACGGTCGAAAGCGGTGACATTCTCACGCTTGAAGAAGCTACGGCCAAGCAAGTCTTCGCTCGTCCGCCAGCCCGTTACACCGAAGGAAGTCTGGTCAAAAAACTCGAAGAACTCGGCATCGGCCGCCCAAGCACCTACGCTACCATCATCAACACCGTTCAAGTGCGCGGTTACGCGGAAAAAGGGGAGGGGGAAGGTATATCGCGCGATATCATCGTACTCAATTTCAAGCAAAATGACATTTTCCGGAAGGTCATACAAGAGAAAACCGGCGCCGACCGTGGCAAACTAGTGCCGACCGCCAGCGGGCAAGTGCTGAGTGATTTTTTACTTAATCATTTTGACAAAGTTGTTGATTATGGTTTTACCGCCAATGTCGAAGAATATTTTGATGATATTGCTCAAGGTAAGCTCGAGCGCAACAAAATGCTCCAAGATTTCTATACTCCATTTCACACTCTTATCGAGCAATCTGGCGGTATTGACCGCGCCAGCGTTGCTCAAGCACGTGAGATCGGTATCGACCCCAAGACAAAAAAGCCCGTTCTGGCTCGCTTTGGCCGTTTTGGCCCCATGCTTCAGCTCGGTAGCACGGAGGATAAAGAGAATAAGCCACAGTTCGCTCCAATGCCAGCCGGCAAAAAGATCGAAACCGTCACGCTCGAAGAGGCCATGCGCGCTTTCCAGCTACCGCGCACACTCGGTACCACCAAAGACGGCGAGGAGATCAAGGCTAATGTGGGTCGTTTTGGCCCCTACATTCAGGTAGGGAAACTCTTCGCGAGCATTAAGCCGCTCGATCCTTACGACATCACGCTCGACCAAGCGCTGGAACTTTACGACACTAAACTAAAAACAGAGGCCGAAAAAAACATTGCCGACTTTGGAGATGGTATTAAGGTATTAAACGGTCGTTATGGCCCTTATATTACCGACGGCAAAAAGAATGCTAAAATCCCTAAAGATACCGATCCAAAGACGATTACTCACAACCAAGCCAAAGAACTTCTTAACACAACACCAGAGAAAAAAGGACGCATTCCACGTCGACGTACAAGTAAGAAGTAGTATGCTATAGTAAAAAATGTACCACTCGCCATTCTTGGAGGTAAAAGTGACCCGTCTCGCCATTAGCCAAGAGTTGTATGACACCCTAGGAACGACACTGTTTGTCGTTGCCGATAACCCCGAACACTCAGCCGTCTGTGGTTCATGCGGAGTTTCGGTGCTCTATGCCCCCTGTCGCGTCTGCGGAGCTACATGGACACGCATTACCAATCTTTCTCAGGTGTCAGGGTGGACGGACGCAAGATACCGTGCGGCTTGCAGAGAAATCGCCCGCGAACTGCTTCTCGATGCTCAGTACGTACAACGAGGTAAGCTACTTCCTGGGGACATTTTGCCATATCCGGAGTATCGTGGAGTAGCCGTCGTCGTAGAATAGGGTGATACAGTACGAAAACAGCCTTAGGGCTGTTTTCGTACTCTCTTTTCATAAGCCACACCATATCGTAAGCATTTAAAAAGCACCAAAACACTCTTTACTATACGCGTCTATTTCATGCTATAATTAGTCATATAGGGAAAATGTTTGACATTAATCCAATATTGTTCTATAATCAATGACAGATTAACCACGCTATACTTTTCAGAGAGGCAGATAGAAAGGATACCGCCCATAATGGACGAAAACGCACAACTAGACACGGCAACTCTTCTTAAGAATGCAGTCAACAACATCCTCAGCGTTATCGAGCAAGAACGCGAACGCGAGATTATCACACGCCGCTTTGGCCTTTTTGACCGCCGCGAGACACTCGAGCAGATTGGTGAATTGCTTGGCATTACCCGCGAGCGCGTTCGCCAGCTTGAAAAAGCTATCCTCATTCGCCTCAAGATCGCCGCTGAAGACAACAAAGTTCCTGCTATTCACGACGTTGAGCGTACTATTATTCGTGACCTTTCCGAAACTGGTCGTGTCGGACGTGTCCAGGACGTCGCAGAGCGCCTCGTTGGTAAAAACCATGACGCTCGCCACCGTGCACACGTAGCTTTTATTGCTGAACTTTCGCCAAAGCTTGTAGTTGTAGCTGAAAACGATCACTATCACCACACTATCGGCATCCAAGAACACGCCGACGAGAAAAAAATCAAAACCGATGTTGACGAAATTGTCAAAACCATCAAAAAGCACGGTGAGCCACTTCAAATTGAGGCCTTGCACGCCCAGCTCAAGCACGAAAACCCTATGCAGGTGCGTGCGCTTGCCAGCACCAGCAAGCACCTTGCTCATCTTAAAGATAACTGGGGTCTTACCAAATGGCCGACTGTTAACCCAAAAAATATTCGCGATAAAATCTACGTTATTTTAGCTGAAAACGGCGCACCAATGCACTTTTCTGACATCGCAAAGTCTATTAAGGGTAGTGAATTCAAGCGAAAGGACGTTACTACACAGGCCATTCACAACGAGCTCATCAAAGATAAGCGCTTTGTATTGATTGGTCGGGGTATCTACGCGCTCGACAACTGGGGCTTTTCAAAGGGAACCGTTGCTGACATTATCAGCGATGTGCTTCGCAAGTCAGACGAACCGCTGCACCGTGACGAAATCGTAAAGCGCGTGCTAAAAAGCCGTCAGGTAAAGGAAACGACTATTCTCCTAAACCTGCAAAGCAAACCACAATTTAAACGCGTTGCAAAAGCAACCTACACACTTGACGAACCCGCCAAATAGTCAGCTTGCAAAGCGTGACCAGTGATGGGACAATAGAGGTTAGACATGACCATTCTTTTGTGGATGATTAATTTACTGCTACAATGGTACGTTTGGGTTCCCATCGTGCTTATTTTGGCATGGCTCACCTGGCGCAACTATCGCCGCATCGACGCCGTTAAAGCCACCGAGAGCATTCTTTTAGTACTCGAGATTCCAAAAGCCAACGACAAATCAGAGCTTGCCGCCGAGCAGCTTTTTGCCAGTCTTCATGGTATTTTGCGTGATAGAAACGAACTAAAGCAAACTGGAGGTATACAAGAGCATCTCAGTTTTGAAATTGCTTCTGTCAACGGCCAGATTCGTTTTTATGTGTGGGTGCCACAAGCCCTGCAAAGCTTTGTAGAAGGCCAGATTTATTCACAGTATCCAACCGTGCAAATTCATGTAGCCGAAGAAGATTACGTTGCCCACGAACGTCGTCATAGTGTCGTATACACCTCTGAGATTAGACTTTCTGTCAGCGAATTTTTGCCTATTAAAACCTTTCAAAGCTTCGAGGTTGACCCACTGGCTGGCATTACGGGCACACTCGCCAAGCTCGAGTCAACCGGTGAAGAAGTATGGATACAGGTGTTAGTACGTCCAATTGCCGATGACTGGCACAAGGCTTCTGACCGCTGGATTAGTACCGTAAAAAACGGCAATCCGTTCGCTTTTTTAACGGGGGAGGGATTCAGCCTAAAATGGATTGGCAGCTTATTTGTAGCTCTTTGGAAACCGCCAGAGCAGGGAGGTGGCACAAGCGCACCAAAAGAACTATCCGAACGCAACAAGACACGCATTAGCGAAGCCGAGAAAAAAGCGACCAAACTTGGGTACCAAGTCAAGATCCGCATGGCGTACCTTGGCGAAAGCACCGTTAATGCCAAGTTACGCATGCAAGCGATTGTTGGAACATTCAAACAGTTCAACAGCACCAATCTCAACGGCTTTCAAATACAGGGTGGTAGTTTCCGCAAAGAGGACTTGGCTCAGTACCGTGCCAGACTTTTTATTGACCGCGGCTTCATTCTTAACATTGAAGAGCTGGCCAGCGTCTTCCACTTACCACACACCAACGTAGAAACCCCAAACATTGTATGGGCAAGCAACAAAACTGCTGAGCCGCCATCAAAATTACCGGTTATTACCGGTAACGATGCGATCGATGAAAACATCAGCGCCTTTGGCCTTACAAACTTCCGTGGTATTAACCACCAGTTCGGCATGTTGCGTTCCGATCGCTCGCGTCACGTCTATATCATCGGACAAACCGGTGCGGGTAAGTCTGGAACGCTCGAATTATTCGCGCTCAGCGATATTTTTCATGGGCAAGGCTATGCCATTATCGACCCGCACGGTGACTTTGCCGTAGACAACATGCGGTTTATTCCTGGTTCACGTATCGAAGATGTCGTCTATTTCAATCCGGCCGACACAGCGTATCCACTTGGGTTCAATCCACTCGAGGTAACCGACCCTGCACACAAAACCAATATTAGCTCCGAGGTTATCGGGGTTCTTAAGCGTATGTTTGGCGAAAGTTGGGGGCCACGTCTGGAATACATTCTCCGTTATACCATCTTGGCGCTACTCGACCGACCCGAGACAACCATGCTCGACATCACCCGCATGCTGACCGATAAAAAGTTCCGCAAAGAAACCCTCGGTTATTCTCAAGACACTGTCGTGTTACAGTTTTGGAACATCGAGTTCAATAGCTGGACCGAAAAGTTCCAAGCCGAAGCCATCGCGCCAGTACTCAACAAAGTAGGAGCGTTTACCGCCAACCCTGTTATCCGTAATATCATCGGCCAGCCAAAATCCACCTTTAATATCCGTGAGATCATGGACGGTGGCAAGATTCTCATTGTCAACCTTTCAAAAGGACTCATCGGTGAAGACAATGCGTCAATTCTCGGTTCGTTCCTGGTGACGAAAATCCAGCTCGCAGCCATGAGCCGCTCTGACATTCCTGACATCAAAGATCGCCGACCTTTCTATCTCTACGTAGACGAATTTCAAAACTTCGCCACAGATTCATTCGCTACTATCTTATCTGAAGCCCGAAAATACGGTCTCAACCTTACCGTGGCAAACCAGTACATTTCACAGATGAGCGAGACCGTACGCAATGCCGTGTTTGGTAACGTCGGCACTATGATCACATTCCGCGTCTCGGCCGACGACGCTCCGATCCTTTCCAAACAGTTCGAGCCACAATTCGAGTCCAACGACCTCTTACAAATGCACAATCGACATTTCATTATCAACATGGTTATTAATGGCGAAAAATCGCCAGCTTTTAGCGCGACAACACTCACATTGCCGCCAGCTCAGATAGATAACACCGGTCGCATTATTGAGAACACCCGGCGTCTCTATAGCCGTAGCAGGGCAGATGTCGAAGAAGAAATCTCTGCCGCTATCAATGTACAAAACAATAAACAACCCATACCGCAACCAGCGCCAAAGCAATGGCCTATTAACGCTCAGACGAACGTTATCACCCCAGACACGCAACGACGACAACCGCCAAAGCCAGCTCCACAGCCACAACAGCAAGGAATACCCAACCCAGCACAACAGCCCCCTACAGAAGGGGGTGGCGATGCAAGAAAGAAGCGTAAACGCACACGCAAGAAAAAGCCAGCGACTACAGCTGAAGGTACACCGAACCAGCCTCAACAAAATGGAAATCCACCATCACAAGCTTCTCCACCCCAATTTCAAGAGAGACCACTCTCAACCCGTGACGGTCACGAGACAGAGATTCGCTTAAGATAAGTATCCTCTAGAGAATTTCTAGTCCTACGCAATTATCGAGCACCACACTATTTATGGAATGACGCTAAATGGTACCGCAATTAGAAATCCACCTTTTTTGTCATAACCGAACAGTTGTTTCGGTTACCCGCTTTGTAACGACATTGTTGCACGACCTCGAAAGAGGATCATACGTGTCCTTATGCATGAACCCTCGGTGCAATGACACCGACTGGCTCTGCGGTAAGTGCAAGAAGTCGTATCCTTTACTGGCGGCTTCTTTCGCCGAGAAATAGTGTACAATTAAAATTATGAATAAAATACTTAGAATAATTTTCGGCATCATCCTCATGGTAATTGGGGCAGCTGTTATTATTTTTGGAATTTCTTTAATTTCAGGCAATCAGAACTGGATAGGGTACACCTTTATTGGATCGACGATCATCTTGGGAATAGGTGTTATTTTTGGGGGATGGGCAATCATAAGAGGTGAAAAGATTAGGGATATTCTGGAAATAATTATTATTAGCTTACGATGAACATAGGAATTTGCCATCAAAACTAGTAAATGAGCCTGCAAATTATGATATAATCCACAATTCAAACAAAGACACACCTAACTAAATATTCTTAACAAATCACGCAACCCGAACGTGAACCTTGAGTTTCGAAACAACGGACATAATTCTTTCGGGAGTGGCAAGAGAAGCAATATGTGCATTGTTCGTTACTATTCCGGTGTAGCGATAGTAGTCAATTACTTTATCATTCCACGATGAACGTTTTGAAAATTCATCAAATTGCATAGTGATGAACGGCATGGATATGGCAATATCAAAAGTAGTCAACTTCTTTTCGATAATATCTTTGATCGCTTGAAGCGATACATTTTTAGCCAGCTGAAAATGGTACGTACTGCCAGTATACTCATTATCCGCCATGACAGGCGAGTCATCTACATAAAAAGTCTCTAGTTTTTGTCGCATCTCAATATGTAAAATATCTCCTATAATCACTAACAGTCGCAATAGTAATATCATCTCATCTTCGTCAAAATCCTCACTATTGCCATACATACCTATTATGACGGTACGAAAATCTTTCGCTATTTTTTTAGTTACAAATGGCGATACTGGAAGCTCAGGAACTTTCAACATGCCACTACTTGTTTGATTATTATTCGTCCATGGGGTCATAACCAATGAGCTCAGTTGTTGATCGAAAGATGCTTTGTCTTGCACTATAAGATTGATTTTGTCTTCTGCTTCAAGTTCACGTAGCGTATGTAAAATAAGTGCATCATTAATCTCTAATTTTTTCGACAGAAATTCTTCATACAAATCCGCTACACGCTGATCGTAAAAAGTGGTATTCAAGAAAATAATACCCTCAAATGTTTCACCTCCGATATAGCCAACAAGACCTGGCTGAATATGATGCGATTCAAGATAGTTGTAAAATGAATGTATAACAATATGTTCATACAAATGAGCCACGTCGTATGATGATGCGGCATATTCTTTTTGATGTACATAAGTAACTAACATAATAAAATTATACTCTAAAAGTTGAACAGGTCAGCCTTACTCTCCGTAAAGGGAGTAAGGCTGACCTTTGGTGCAAGAGCCTATGGCTCCGTTTTCAGTTTGAACGTCCGAGTTACTTCTTCTTGCGGTTCTTCTTCGAGCCGCCGTGACCCCATTGGGTCGGCTGCTTGCCGAAGAGGATCTCACCGATATATTGATTAGCACGTTAAATTTACAAATCTAGTGCAATCAATATAATAAATGGAAAGTAAATAGCATAAAGCAGTTATTGACAAGTAGAACATACGTGTTTTATAGTTACTTTATATCGAACATCCGTCCGGTTAAAACTTTGCGGCAGCAGTGCCGTCGCCGACTCGAAAGAGGCTATTGAAATGTCGCACGGATCTAAGTGTCTCTGTCTTTCTTGTATCGAAAGAAGTATGGAAAGGCGAGATCAGAGGAGGTTGGACGGCAACGACGGGGACGGGGGCAGCGGTCGTCGTAGCAGGGCAGGAGGAGGCAGCGGACGACGCCGCAGTGGTGGATTTGGTAATCCCCAGTGGGGATACAACACCGATGGTGACAAGATCACCTTCTCACTCGGATATGGAAATAAGGAGGGAGAGACCCTCATCGCTGACGGTTGGGTCGACCGAAGCACCTTTCGGAATCATGGTAACCACAACCATTACGGCAAGGGTGACGGCCGAAACAACAACGTGAGAGACCGAGACAGGTACACTGGTCCCGACGCATAGTCGCAAAAGAGCTGAGCCACTCTCTAAAATGGCTCACTTTTGCTAATATAGATATATCAATAACAGACTGGACGACAATATGACAAACAAGAATCAACTCAAACTGGCTAAAAATATGTGGGAAATAGGGGAGCGAGCTATCGGCATACAAGACAAGGCCACGCTTATAAACCTCGCTTATATCGCAGAAAGCATAGAAGCAGAGACACAAGGCAGCTATATCAACTTTTTTGACCTTGGCGAGTATTTTTATGATTATGCCAAAAGTATCAAAGGTGGAATTGACCCGTCAAGTGATGAGTGGGGCCAGGAACTTAAAGAGAAGATATCTGCAAGCTTAAAGGAGAAAAGTAAACAGCTATACTCTTAATAGCAATTATATCCTCATGGTAATTAGCTTACGATGATCTTGAAGCCACATTGAATTAAAGTTAATATTCCAACCGGCTACCTCTCGACCGTGGAACAGGTCGAAGAGACTCGCAGCTGGATATTCTAGATATTGCTATTCCTCCTTGGTTGGCGTTAATTTGATATTCAATGTGGGGAGTAGTTTTATGACATGCTCAGGTCATGGAACAAAATTAGAACACTCAATTAGAGCGTTCGGTCAATGGTATCAGCAAGCTCTAAAACGAGAGATTTATCCTTGCTGATCTTAAGTTCGATTGTTCGTGGCTGGCCGTTAATCTGAATCGTTAAAACGGCGACGTTAAACTTGATTGGCGAAGTTTGGCCGTCCGGAGTAAAAGAGCGTTCTTCAACGTGAAGGCGAGTGAGCTTTGATAGTAGGTTGTCCATATATTTTTTCCTTTGGATTAATGTTATGAGTGAATCATAAACCAAAAGAAAGATATAAACTATACGTCGCACAATATATCTTGTATAATTTACAAATTGTCAATTTTGTATCATAAAAACATAAGCACCAACAGAGGTAAGTAATTCCTTGCTACGCAAAAAGATCTTGCGTCAAATTTACAACCCTCAAAAATGTCAGGCGGAGAATAACAAAAAAATGAGACAAAAAGTCTCAATTTCATTCGATTAGCTCCGTATTCTTCCTTTGATTTTAACAGGAAGAATACGGAACCATCCATCGAGAACCTCAGGGAGACACCAGCTCGTACAGCTCATCGGACTCGAATCGTGTTACTTGAACTCGAGTCTCTCCGGACCGGTCACCGTCGGCGTAGTAGTAGGCACCATCGTAGCCCGTTACCTTGAGAACTTCTCCAGAGGAGATTTCTCGGTAGGAAGCTCCGATCTCACGTTTCGGCATTTCTCCTCCTGTGTTGCTCAAATGGTTACATAAACTATAACACATATTTTGTTTTACAGCAATGGTTAGAGATTAGAGGCCAATATATTGTATACTTACGACAGCATAACTAGGGAAGTAGAAATGACAGACGACAAGCAACTGGCAATAAATGTATTTGGCGGGGATACCACAGCAGGACAAACACCAGCACAACAACCAACTACGCAAACGCCAGCAACACAAAATGAAACCGAAGCACCAGCAACGGTGCAAAATACTCAGACACAAGCAACCCAGCAAGTACTAGCAACGACCGACACAACCAACTCTACATACTTTATCTATGGTGGCATAGTCATAGGTCTATTTATATTATTAGCGCTAATAATCATTATACGCAAACTGAGCAAAGCAGGAAGGAAGGGAGCCTAGGGCCTACTACGATCGTGTTGTAAAAAACAAACAGGTAAAAATTGGCACTCTTGTGCTCTCATTGCTAAGAAATATGGTATGATAATAACATCCGAGTGGAGGTACTGTACAGATATACCTTATTCGGGCCATACGGCGGGGTGCCCGAGCGGTTGATGGGAACGGTCTCCAAAACCGCAGTGTGAAAGGCAAAATTAAATTCCTTAACGAGTTAACTAGCACCGGGAGTTCGAATCTCCCTCCCGCCGCCAACAAAAAATCCCGAGCGATAAGCCGGGATTTTTTGCTTCCTTAACGAGTTAAACATACGTTCTACTCTAGACCGAATCAACGGCCATCAACATATCCTACAATACGTTGAGATACAATGATAGCAGTTCATTTACACTGTGTCAATTATATTGTAAAGAACTCACCTTTGATATCGCCCGATATCGCGCGTACTGATAGTTTTATTGTACACACGCCGGCGAGAATATGCAAGCACAATGCATACATGACGAAAGACCTCCCGCTTAGTCTTTTACCCCTATAAAATTCACAAATGATACACATTATCTTGATCAAAAATTCTATAGGGGTAATTTCCACCTAAACTTTCACATGCTCAAACATATCGTAATATTCAGTTTCGTATACTTTTTTAGTGAATAGGGGTAATCTTTTTAGCGAGCTGAAAGCGTTCACTGTTTTTGTTGGTCGGATAAGGTTTTGTGATATCCAGTATCTTTTTCGTCCGTGTATAAGTGGCATGTCTTTTGTTATATATTTTTTGATGTAGTTTGAGACTGCTCCTTTGTTATGGTCTATTGGTACTGCCGTGGTAAATCCTGCTCTGTAGCCTGTCATATTATAAACAGTTCTCCCATTTTGTCTTTTACCTGAATCCTTAAGACGGCCATTAAAGCCTGATAGTAGAGCATGAAAATGCAAGGCGCCGTCTTTATGAAATTCAGGAACAATGAGATATTTCAGGTTAGGAGAATGGTCGCGTTGACGGTGAAGCCACATAGACATAACAAATTTACAGTGGTTTACATCATAACGATCGTGCTTTTTTGGGTCAAAGGTGAAAGTACAAAAGTATTGAAAGTCATTACATAAAACTAAATCAGCAATCGTTGTTTTTGAACGACGAATCGAGCGGTGAATTGAATCATCATCAATTCCGTCTTTTTTTCGTTTAGGAGTTTTACGGGTGTAGCCCGGTTCTGGCAGTGCGTATGGGGTTTTGTAAATATAGATTCGTAGCATGTCGGGATATTCCTTTACGACGTTATGGATTAGTGATTGAGTCACCCTATACCTCCCGAGTATTTACAGAAAACGTACACAATGTGTCCCTATTATCAAGTAGGGACACATTGTGCGGCCGCAGGCCGGCGCGGTGGTCTAAACCACTCGCGCACGGCTCCGGCTTTCTACGCTCCTAAATCTTTCTAACTTTTTAAAGCTTTCAGACTCTTTTTAGTAATTTGAAGTGTGTTGTTAATTGAAGCTTCATACTGTTCCACGCCCGAGACAACTTTCTGGTATGTATCAAACGCATTACGGATTTTTCGGTTGTGGAAAAACCAGCCCCTCCGCCTCAATTTACCAACTAAACGGCCATTTAAATCTTGCTCAACGGTATCACCGTCATATGCCAACTGTATCGTAAAAACCCCAAAAAAGGTTTTACACTTGATCATATTGTCGCACTGCTCTCGAAGAGGCTTTGCTAAACGCATGAATAACTGACTCGTCCCGACGATCGCTTTACGCTGCTTTCGCTGCTGGCTGATCTCGGTAAAAACGTACATGGGCACGTTTTTAGAGTCCAGAGCGTTCAAGTATGTATGGATTTCATCTATCACATACAACACGCCCTTAAAGCCGTTATTTACCTGCGTAAGTACGCACGCAAGCTCTTCCATAGAGCTAAACTGGATGTACTGCGTCGTGGGGTCGATATCTCGCATGAACTCGGCCAAGCGCGCAGCTAGGAAAGTCGAAGCTTGTCTTTCCGCCGTCCGCGGGGAAAGCCTCTCGATTTCAACTAGCTCCGCCTCCGACAACGTGAGGACGCGCGCAGACAACCATTTAAGGGAAAGGTTGGAAACGATAATGCACTGCGGATACCGCTCCTTGATATCCATAGCGTGCTTCACTGCGCTAATCGTTTTACCATCACCCTGACGGCCAACATACACCTGAGTGCCAGTCGGCCAGAAGAACTCTTTATTCCTCCGAAGCTCGAGGTCGTCCCTGATGGGCTGTATGGACGCTTGGTAGCTCTTCGTGATTACGTTCGTGTACCGACTCACGTTTACCCTCTAGATATTCCGAGACAAATGCCTCTAACTTTAATATTCGTGTGCCTTGCAGCTTTATAGTCTTCACACATAACAACATGAAGATAATGAGTAGAATAAAGAAAACTATATCCATTATTACGGCCTTTGCTCCCGATCAACTTTTAGTAAATGTAGGTGTAAGACAGCCAGGCCAATGCCGCTAGCTAATCCCAAAATGTATGTAAACATTTATGTCTCTCCTTACTTAATATTTAGTGGTATTTTTGCCGCCACGAATTTAACCAAGTGCCATATCTGATCAAACACCAGAAGTGCAATCGATAAGGTAACAATGGCGACAAACAAAGTGGATCCGTATAGATAAACGGCTAGCTGAGAAAAATTGGAAACGAGTGAAATCAGATATGTACCGAATCCTGAAATAACATCAGGCATTGGTGGCAAGTTGGGAATTAATCCAAAGATAAATTCCGTTACATTTTGTACAACTGAAAGCAGAAATTGAACTATCATGTGTGAATTAACCTCCTATAGTGCGTATATAGACCAGATATCAATACGAATACCGTAAGTCCCTGAATCATATATCGCGCGGTATTAAATACAGAAGGGAAGTTTTGTTCGAGTGAGCAGAAATTAAGCTTGAAGTCACTATTAAATATGTTGCCGAACGACCAACTACAAATATTATTAGTGCCATTTAGTCCGTTGAAGAACGCGTTAATGAAATCTATAGCCCATTGCAAAGGCCAAACCAGAAAGCCAAGTTTTGTAGTAATAAAATCCTTAAAACTAGAGAAATAATCTTTTAAGAAACCAGGCGTAGGAACGAAAAGTGTAACAAACAAACTACGTAAAAATACGCCAAAGTTTCGCATCACACAACCGAGCCCTCCAATAAGATCAGTACCATATGTTGAGCAGTTCTCGTAAGGGGAGGGCTCTTCACAAACACCACCACTATCACAATTTAAATTGTCAGAATCAAGGACATACGAGCTACCATCGACTTTTAACGGAGAAATACGCTCAAGTTTTAAATTATATGAATCAGAAATTTTGGGGGCAGGGGCATCACAGTCATACGCTAACATTCCTATGGCATAGTCCGTGCCATAATCTTTAGCTCTCAAATGAGCGGGTTCATTTGAAGCAAGATAATCTGTTTCGCTGATAACTTCCCAATCAGCGAGGTTATCAGAGGTGGATGTTCCTTTTTTAATAAGAGTAGCTGCCCATTTCCAACATTTGCCACCAGTATTCACAGACTTCGGGGTAACGGTAATATTTTTATCATCGACATTCAGATTATATGGAACGTAAAAGTCTGCCTTTGGAGTAAAAGAGGAGGGGATTTGAATACCGCCATAGCCAGTAGGGTAGTTCGGGTGATCTGTATAGACAAAGAAGTTGGCGATACCATACGCCTCGGCGTTAGTCGTTGGAGTTGCGTGAAAAGGCGTGCTATTCGAAATGCGAGTGGCGCCACTATATGCCCACGCAACCGGATTATCAGAGCTATTGCCAAAAACAACATTACCGCAACCAATAGAAATACTATGGACACCACTACCAGTAACATCAATGCCACCATCAGTTTGCCATGTCAGGGCAAGCGAATTGTCTTCAGTCCAAAAAACCTGCACAACACGAAAGGAGCCAGAAGTACCACGACTAGAATTAGCAACATATTCAGAGTGCTGCGATACACCCCAGCGACCCGAAGAAAGAGCAGCCTGAAATGAAGTACGAGCACGTGACATCTCGGAAGTTGGATCAGAGGCGGATCCAGGATTAGACCACTTGGAGGAATCCGTAATATACGAAGACCAACTACTACTAATGTCCGTATTTGCGCAGGCAAAGCTACCAACATTACTAAAAGTACTTATATTATCTATATTCTGGTAATTAGCATCTAGAGCCGATGCAGCATTAGCGAGTGGAGAAGAAAGTAAAGAACAAACCAACGATGACACCAACAATAATGCGAACGATAACGCTTTTAATCGCTGACCTGATATAAAAAAATTCTTAATCATTGCTATCCTTTGTAAAAATTTCGCCTGTAATCATATTTGTTATACGGCCTAGGTTATCGATAAAACCCGGCTCAATCTCGGGAAGGTTATCAGTAAAATCCGTCATTTTATTCGAAACCTCGTAAGATAGCAGAAATACACACCAGTTGCGAATGCTATAACAATGCCGCCAGCTTTTGCTAAGTCAATAATCTGTTCATGCGTCATATCTATCTCCCAAACGTGCGACGTTCAAGCCCAAACGTAGTAAAAATAAGAAAGCCCACAATCCAGTTAATACCGGCCATGACGGCAATAATTGGCAACATATATTTAAAAGCATCTGCATACGTTGTCAGTATCAGGTTGATTACTTCTTGTACGGTCATTTGATCCATGTATTTTATTCCGTTTGGGTTGATAGACAGAAGCAAAAAGGTGTTTTTTACCTCTGGCTACCCCTCGACCGTGGAGTGGTCGAGGAGACTCGCAACTAAATACGGCCTTTGCGCGCTTTGTTAAGGCGAGCAAGTACCCAGCTCACACCGAACAACGCAGCGAAGACAGCGAGCACGGTGCCCATGTTGGCGGTAACTATCGTGGTAAAACCACTGATAATGTCTGCGCCAGCTGTGGTAGGGAATAGTGACATTGCTATTTTCTCCTTGGTTGGTGTTAATTTGATATTCAATGTGGGGAGTAGTTTACCGACCCAGATACCGAAGTAAATCTTATATGCTCAGGTCGTGAAATATGGAACAAAACTAGAACACTATAATGAGCGTTCTACGGTGTCAGCAAGTTCAAGGATTTGAGACTTGTCCTTGCTAATTTTGAGTTCCATGGTACGATCATGGCCATGGATTTGGTACGTAAGTACGGCGACCGAATACTTAATTGGCTGAGTTGAGCCATCCGGCGTAAAGGAGCGTTCCTCAACGTGAAGGCGAGTGAGCTTTGATAATAGGTTGTCCATAAAATATATTTCCTTTGGAATTAATTTGTTATGGAGCAACAATAACACGATATAGATTATATGTCGCACAATATATCTTTTACGACATTAAGTATATGCAAACTAGATGGATGCTTCTCCATCTCCATTTATTCCAAACTATAGTATATAGCCCAAGAGAGTAGTAGATCTGACGCCTACTTACAAGGTTGCAGTAGCTTAGAGTTAAACCACACTGCGAGCTTGTTTGCTTTTTAGAAGTGCGAATTACTTCAAGGCCTCATATATCTTCCGATTCTTAAGTTTTCCACATTTGCATTATTTTATTTTTATTTCTTTTTATATGTTTTTTGACTTTTCACGCATTTTCATTTCTTATTGCCCTACTCCCTACCCTGTCTTTTCTTTTTTATATATTTGACTTTTTAATTAATAAATTATATATGATAGTTTTTTATATACGATTATATGTCATAGAACAAAAATAGAACTACAATATAGCAGAGCAGGGTGTTCACGCGTTCGTTTAACGATAAAAGGCCTTACCGCTCACTCGCACATCGATATACTGAGGCGACTGGCCGTGAGCCTGAAGCCATTTGATTGCGCGACTCATATCTTCCGCTTGCTCCCCTGCCGCCCTATCTACAGATAGCTTAATTGGATAGCTCAAACCATCAATATGCAGCTCAATTTGACGGGTTGTTCCCTGAGGGATAACCACCTGTGTCACTTTATAGCCTTTGCTCCGCGCCTGTCCAACCGCCAGTCCGATAAATCCTAGAAAGCGATTGCTTGCTACTGCCTGGCCAGTCTGTACTTGAGCTCCGCTGTTATCAACAATCTGAACCGAAGGTGACGGAAAGTAATTTCGAGCAAAAGGTACTCCTGTCGAATCAACGTATTGCTGGCTTCCATTGATGCTCCAGCCAGCAATAGGCTCCCGCATTGTCACACTAAATTCAGAAACACCAAAACCAGCAAATCCTTCTGATTGTACGGTAGCAACCTCAGGAGCCTTGGTTTGCATATAGGCAGTCAGATGATCAACGTTCGTCAAAAAACGCAGTCGCTCTAAAGGCTGCGAGGCAAAATACGATTCAATAGTCTGTTCATACACAGGGTCCAAGCGGACCGAAAGATCTTTAGTATGCACAACAACACCCGCAGTAAACTGATAAATAAGTGCATAGAGCACAGCAATACCCATAATAACAAAGAACAAGGTGCTACCAATATGTCGTTGCTGTTTCGTGAGATCGTGCGCCTGCACACGGGGTGATTTCAAGTGAGCATTCGCTTCGCCTGACGCAACGACATGCGAAGATATACTACCGGTCAGAGTACGATTCCTACGAAAGGTAGCATTATTCTCATCAGCCTGTTCAATTGTATGAGACGATTGACCGTGCGCATATTGACGGCGATGTGGAATATCTTGCTGTTTTTTGTTTTTTGAGAAGAAAGCCATAACTACTGATGTAATTGTAACAAAATTATAGTTTTTTTGCTGCTTCTTCAATCATTTCGGCCATTTGCTCTGCGGCAAGTGGTTTGGCAAAACGATGAAATGCCACGCTCATTTCGTGAAGATGCTTTTTGTTAGTAAGGAGTGCGGTCAAAGCATCAACAAGTAGCTGTGGGTTACTATCGAGTTCATGCTCGTCGATACTATCTACCGCGTTACTTTCCGCATATACAGCTGCATTTTTTAGTTGGTGCCCTCCTGTTAAATAACCATTTGGTATCAAGATGGTCGGACGCGCAAGTGCAGCCAACTCAAGAATAGTTGTCGCACCGGCACGCGCTACTACGACATCTGCCGCACCCAATAAGTGCGCCATATCATTTACAAAAGCATGCAACTGAAACCTTGGATCGTTTTCAGGTGTCATTGCCCGCAACTCATCATATTGATCCGTACCCGATATGAGCGCAATAGAAGTAATATCAAGGAGCGCTGATAAACGTTTGGCAACAGCCATATTAATACGCTGCGCACCAAGTCCGCCACCCGTTATTACTACAAGAGGACGTTTGGGATCAAAACCAAGCATTTGTTTAACCCGTATGCGTTTATTTTCATCAAGCGGCACAAAGTCACTCCGCACAGGCACGCCCACGTAGCGGGAGATAGCTGAGGGATAGGGATAGTTTTTAAGCGGAGCGCCCGTTGCTATTCGCGTAGCCCACTTTGCAAGCACCCGGTTTGTCAAACCAGGATAGGCATCAGAGTCATGAATAACTAACGGGATATGAAGCAGCCTGGCTGCAAACCCTACTGGCAAACAAACAAAACCGCCTTTGGCAAATACAACGTCTGGCCGCCAGAGCCACAACTTTGCTAAGCTTTGCACAAAACCACATATCACTAAAAAAATGTCGCGGATATTTGGCACTACTATCGAAACCGGCCGCAATAACTGTCTCCATAACGGCAAATTATGATAGCGGCGCAATTTTCCTGCCAGAATAGTATCAATACGAAGCGAAGGGTCAAACCTATGTATAATGCTCTTTGCTTGAGGAGCAAATTTACGATCACACCAAAAGCGAATTTCTACATTTTTATTTCGCGCTTTAAGCTCGCGAAGCACGGCGACCACGGGCGTAACGTGGCCGCCCGATCCCCCGCCGACTGCCAGTATTTTCATAATTATCCTCCTTATTTAACGATCCGTGCACGGTATACCGAGATAATTGGAATGCCAAGCCAAGCGCTCCGGCAATAAATATCATGCTCGTACCACCGAAACTAAGCAGCGGCAGCGTGATACCGGTCAATGGAAACACACCAATCATGGCTGCCACATTTAAAATCACGTGCGCACCTAACCAGCCAAAAACACCGGCTACGGCTAGCTTCATCCACATATCCGGCAGATGATCCGCAATGCGAAGTAGCCGCATTAACAGGGCTGTGAATAAAAAGAGAATAAGTGACAAACCGACAAAACCAAACGTTTCACCCATAATAGCGAATACTGAGTCGTTAATCGCCTCTGGTAAATACCCCGTCGCCTCGACGCTATTGCCAATGCCCACGCCAAGGAGGCCACCGCTTCCAATCGCAATTTTAGCGTGAATAATATGATAATTTGCATCGTCAACCGCTGTACTTGTTGAATTATCGCCAGCCAGAAATGTTGTAATACGCTCAACACGATGCGGAGCAATCACAATCAACAAAAGCCCCATCACCACTGCTGCCCCGAGGAGCACCATACCTATCTTTTTACTTATCCCACTCACCATCATCATACATGCCAGAATGGACAGCATGGCAATGCCCGTTCCCATATCTTTTTGAAGCCCAATGATAAAAAACACCGCAATAGTCACAAGCACCGCAAGTGGAATCAGTGTTTTATGAAGGTCATTTATAAGCCCCTGGCGTGCACGTGCTCCTAAAAAGCCAGCCGTAAATACCAGCAATCCAAACTTCAAAAGTTCCGCCGGCTGGATACTTCCAAGCACACCGACGTTAAACCATCGACAAGCACCAAGGCTACACTGCGCCACGCTAAGATGCAAAAGATTACCTGTCAGAAACAACAATGCACAGGCAATGAAACCTGCCAACATAATCTTAGCCGCATACTTTTTCATCCACGTATACGGAACCGTCGCAAGCGCAATAAATGTCGCAAGCGCCAGCCCTAGACTTGCCGTTTGTTTGATAAAAAAGTACATACTCGTGTAGTAATCTGTGCTATACGCGTTATTTAACACATTGGCACGCTGCGGCCCAATAGCATACATTATAATAAGCCCGAGTAACATCAAAAGACCCATATAAAGGACAATTTGATAATCAGGACGATGACGACGCGTGATGGTATGCATCGTTTCACTCATCCGAGTCGCAAATTGCCTCCGCTGCATAGTTAAATATGACCTCCAGCTAGTGCGACCAACACCCCAAGAAAGCCAGCAATACACGCGATCACCCAAAAACGCATTGTTACCTTTGTCTCAGGCCACCCTTTCGCCTCAAGATGGTGATGAATCGGTGCGGATAGAAAAATCTTGCGGTGAAAGAGTTTCTTGCTTGTAATTTGCGCAAGGCTCGAGCCAGCTTCAATAACAAAAATAATACCAATAAGCGGAAGGAGAAACAGTGTGTTTGTCATCATCGCAACGACACCCAGGCTTGTACCAAGCGCAAAACTTCCTACGTCGCCCATGAAAAACCTGGCCGGATAAATATTGAACCATAAATAACTCAGCAATGCACCCACCACCGTAAAACAAAAACCAGATAGAAGTATATGGCCTTGCAGTAAAGCAATGACGCCGAATACCCCATAGCTAATAGCCAAAAGCCCACCAGCCAAACCATCCAAGCCATCACTAATATTCACCGCATTGCTTGTGGCAACAACTGCAAGAATAAAGAGCGGCACAATTATCCACCCCAGCGCAATATCACCAATGTACGGTACGTGCACGCTATTGTAACCAAGTTTAGCATAAAAGAACCAACCGAGCGCCGCTGCAAGCACGATTATCATCACAAACTTAAGACTCGAACGTAACCCCGCAACACCTATACCGTGCCCTCGAATATTAATTATATCATCGAGTAGGCCTACGGCACCCCCGCCAACAAGTGCAGCCAGCGGCAACCATGTCTCCGCACGATTAAGATTAAAAAAGAATGTAATAAATGTGATCGCCACCACACCAATAATACCGGCCATCGTAGGAATATTACGCTTAAATTTATCAGCATGCAGTTTCGTGAATATTTCGAGTTTCTCGCCCGTCGTACTTGTGCTACGCTGCTTTTTCCAAAACTTATAACGGTAAGCGATGAACGTATAGAGCGGCGTCAACAGCATGGCCAGTACAAACGCCCCTAAGCTTAAGAAGAATGTGCCTGTCAGTTCGTGTGTTAATGATTCGTGTGTCAGCATATTATCCTTTCGGCTGCAACTTCATATAGTCGAGCAGCCAGTTTGAGATGTCGGTGAAAATAGGCATCGCGTCTGTGTTACCAGCCAGGTTCATTCCTTTGCCAGATACTTGTACCATTATGACATACTTCGGGTCGCCCGCACTACTTCCGCCAAATCCAAGGTATGTGCCAATTGTCTGATTATCAACGTACTGGCCGTTCTCGATAGTTTGCGACGTCCCGGTCTTGCCGCCAATATAATAGCCTCGTTTATCTTGACCAGCATAAAACGCAGCTCGTGCTTTCTGGATCATGTCTACCATAGTAGCAGAGGTAGAGGCCGATACCATGTTGGCACGCGATGCCTTCGGAGCCGCTGGTATAAACACGCTCCCATCATCACTCATAGCTCCTGCCACCACCGAGGGGATATGATATGTTCCACCATTTATAACTGCACTAAACGCGGAACAAACCTGGATCATAGTGACATCCAACCCTTGACCAAACGCCATATTTGAATAACGCACCGCTCCGCCATCAGGATCGGTCGGAGGAATAACCGTTCCTGGCGATTCACCAGCCAATTCTATACCTGTCAATCCACCCAATCCCAGACGATCATGAAAATATTGATACATAGTATTACGAGCATCAAGCGTAATATTATTACCATCACCAAGTCGCTCTGCTACGGTTACAAATCCTGTATTAAGCGAGTAGTTCAACGCGTGTTGGAATGTGATATTGCCAGTTTGACCCTTGGTTGCGTTAGTAATGGTACGATCTTCAACCTTGATGAAATCGGTATTGTTATAGGTATCATTTGGTCCTACCACCCCCTTGTCAACACCTGTCGCCATAGTAAGCGTCTTCACGTCCGACCCCGGCTCGTACGGTGCGCTGATAGTTGCGTTATTGAATGCGGCTGCATTTTGCACTTTATTATAGTCAGCAGGGCTATAGGTTGGCATGTTGGCCATAGCCAAAATTTTACCAGTTTGCGGATCCATAACCATCACGCTGCCGTCCGGCATAGTAGAGGACTTGAGACGATTTTTTATCGCCTGCAGCCCGTTTGTCAGCGACTTTTCAGTATACGACTGAATGTTTCTATCGAGCGTTAAAACGACATTTTCACCGTTTTTTGCAGGCTTGTCGATATTGTTATTGCCAATCGTCAATGGTACGTTGCTCACATCAGTAACAGATTGCAGCAGTCCATCTTTGCCAGTCAACTGTTGGTTCAACGCTTGTTCGATACCGTACTTCCCCTGTCCGTCAGCATTCACAAAACCAAGCGTTTGTGCCGCTAGCTGTCCTTCTGGATATACCCGCTGGCTCTCCTGCTGAAACCCAATCCCTTTTAGATTTTGCCGTTTCATCATCTCCGCTTGTCGGCGTGTTACTTTCGTTGCCAGAATCTGATAGCGTGTATCTTTTTTGGCCAATAGGCCTGAAAGGTCAGAGCGTACGTTGCCGCCAGCGATTCGCTCTATCATGTCCGCAATCTGCCGAGGCTGATCTACCTCTGTTGGATCAGCAAAAACAGTGTAGACCGTCTCATTGAGCACAAGCTTAACCGGCGTACCATCATCCATGGCGTAAATTTCTCCACGCTTAGCAGGAATAACCAGTCGTTTGAGCTGCTCGGCATTTGCCTGCGCCACATAATAATCGTGCTGCAAAATCTGCAAATAAAAAAGGCGTGCGACAAAAACTGCCATAATGACAAGGGTCATGATGGCGAGAATCCGTGGGCGGCTACCTTTTTTTAAGTCTAGTTGCATAGCTATTCGCTGACGTAGTCAGTCTGGGCGGGCTTGGTCATATTCTTGGCAACGCTACTATTTTGCACACTCTCAAGTGCAGTGAGGCGAGCATTTTCAACTTCCAAGTCGGTTTTTTGAGTCGTAAGATCGGCAATTTTATCATCGATTTTTTGCGCTTCGTAGTCATATCCGGTTGCGCGCGTTGCCTGTGTTAAGTATATCAAACCAAGCACGGTAATCATAAGAGCAACAAGCACAGTGTGAGTCACGGGGCCGAGCTTGATATTTGACGCAAATGCCACAGTGTTCTGGTTGCGATTCCAGTTGCCTTGGCGCTGCGTTTTAAACTGAGTAGTTCGTTGATATGACATTATTTTGTTTTCTGTTTTTATTTTTATCTTTGGTGGTGCGCCCGAAAAAGACGAGCGCACCGAGTTGGATTATTTAAAACGTACGGTCACCTTTTGTTCAGCGACTGATTCGTTTTGTACTGGAACGTGAATTGGCATTGGTGTGTGCCCCTTCCCTTTTTTATTTTATTTTTTCACTGCAACCCGAAGTTTTGCACTCCGAGATCGCGGATTGTGAACATCATATATGTCGCCTGCGTACGGTTTTTTGGTCACAACCTCTAGCTCTGCTTCGTATCCAGCGTGCATTTGCTCGCTAAAATACTGCTTCACTAGACGATCTTCTAGGCTATGAAAGCTGATGATTCCTACTCTGCCGCCCGGTTTCAGTAATTTTGGCAGTAAGGGTAACAATTCTTCAACTTGTCGCAGCTCTTCATTTACCGCAATACGCAAGGCTTGAAAGGTTCGTGTAGCTGGATGGATTTTTTTCCACTTGCCTACATAGGTTCGTTTGATCAGATCAGCAAGGTCTCCTGTCGTCGAAAGCGGTCGGTTGTCGACAATTGCCTGAGCGGCACGGCGTGCAAACCCTAGCGGCTCTTCACCGTAACGCGTAATAATACGCACCAGTTCGTCTTTTGACGCTGTATTTACCAGCGTCTCGGCCGACACTTCTTGACGACGATCCATCCGCATATCTAGCGGACCACTTTGTGTAAAGGAAAACCCTCGGTCTCGTTGATCGAGCTGTGGTGATGACACCCCCAAATCAACAAGTATACAATTAAACTGCCTTCCCTCTTCCGTCAGTTGCTTCGCAGCGCTGAAAAAATCGGTATGCAGTAGCCTGACTCCTTTTTCACTAAACCCGCTAAGATGCGCAATTGCGTAATCGTCGCGGTCAACTAAAACAGAATCAGTGTAGTTGTTGGTCAAAGCTAAGATACGCCGAGCATGGCCGCCATAACCCGCCGTCAAGTCGAGATAATTCTCGCCCTGAATGGGATGTAGCAACTCAAGTGTTGTATCTAGCAAAACCGGAACATGTTGTGGTGGATGTTCTTTGATACTCATAAAATTCATCTTATACGATATCCGGTAAACTTACTACCGTTGCACGAAGAAAGACGAGTTTTACTCGAGATCACCTAACTGACAGCAGAGCTTTTTTGTGTAAAATATGTTTGTTTTTGTAATAAGTGTCCAAACGCTTTATGCCGGGGGTTACTGTGTAACTCATACCCGTAGGCGTTTGGTTTGAGAGACTTATGTGTGAGGTGGAGTTTTTTTGGGAGGTGTTGTGTTAAGGAAGGTGCATCGGCATTTTTTTAAATGGCGCCAGAGTAATCCATTTGCTCATACTGTCAGATAGGTGGCCTCGAGAGTATATCCTTACTATCTGATCGAATTGTTAAAGAACACCGTTAAATAGCCTAGATCTCAGCGTCAATCGGCATGATACGCCAATATGTCCCTGCTCGTACCGCAACAATCTCACGAGTAATGCCAGCATATTCAAGCAAATGCTGCTCAATAGTGACCCGCCCTTGTTTTTGGTCAAGGTCGGCACTGGTTTTACCGCGACGAAACCGTACGTTTAGGTCGGCAACCTTCTCGTCGAGAATGCTTCCGCCAAGCGCTGGCTCTACTTCCCTATCCCATATATGTTTTGGATACAGATGGAGATATGCACCAAATCCGCGCGTCAGCACTACCCCGCTTGCAAACTCATTTCGAAGTTCTGTCGGTATGGTTAACCGACGCTTGTCGTCAAGCTTTCGTTCGAAATAATCCACGTACGTACACAGTGCTTTCTGCCTGGTTGGCGTTAAAGCGTTAGGTTATTTTTTAATGGCAGTGGTGTTTGTTTTTGGTGGTGTTACCCACTTCTTTCCACTGAACTTACTATAATACCCACCACTACCCACGACAAGTCTATTTTTCCGAGCCGCTCTACCCCTCCTCCCTCTTTATCCACAGTTTTGTGGATAACCAAAATAAACACCAGGGGTGCATAAAAATACCACGACGGGTATCTCGTGGTATTTTCGTATTCTCTTTTTACAACTAGCGGTTAAAGAGGAAGCTTGCAACTTGTGCGTCGTACTGCGTCGTTACCTGCAACGCTACCCACGCCGTAAAGATGAAGAGGTTTGCGACAACCGAGACAATCAGCAGAGCCGTCTTAAGGTCATGGCTCATACTCGACATAGGAAGTGCATTTTCTAAAACTTCGCTTTGTAGTTCGTTTGTAGTGTTTGTTTTCTTTGTCATGATACTTGTAATTTAGCATACTGTTTATGTTTTGTCAATTGTATGTAGTTAGTACTTCTTTATTGGATCACTCTTATAGATAAAATCTATCACCAAATTGACGGATTCAAGATTGTTTTGTGCAGGTTGCAGCGAGTGTTCACTGGCTGGCTCAAAATAACGCACATCTATCATATCACCAGCGCCGATCTGTATATCATTGTAGCTGCTACTTCTCGTTGTATTGAACTGCGCAATGATGTTGCTTGGCAATGTAAAGGTAAAGACTCTCCCCGACGAGCTTTTTGCTGTCACGCTCGTACCTGAATAACTCTGAATGATCGCTTGGATTTCACGAAGAGGGTTCGCACTTACATCTGCCGGTGTGCGACTCTGGAGAACGGCTAGATTTTCATAAAGGTCGATACTACCCCCCTGCAAACAAGAATCTTGTTCATTCCCGATACACGGTTTACGCTGGATAATCATATTCTGTTTAGTTGGACCGTAGTATTCAAACGGCAAATCAACTTTTATAACGTACAGCGTATCTTTTTTTACAACCTGACTCACCAACCTATTCTCATCATTAGGATTTTGCATCCATTTTTCTGTTGTACGCTGAATATACAGAACTGCATCACCTGTGTGAATATCACCTTGCCTCGCCTCATCACCATTAACGATATATTTTGTATCTGGCGATAACGTCAAAGAGTCTTTCGGAGAGTTATATTGATCTCCCGTAAGTGAAAGCTGGCTATTGGTTATAGCACTTACTTTCGAAGCCACTGGTGAAAGAATCGTATACACCTCTTGAGCACCTAGTACGGGCAGTTTAGGAGTTTTCGTCCAATCCTCCTTGGGCATAATACCGCTATTGGTAGCCCACTTGGAGATATCATCCATTTCACATTTAGCCTGAAGAATCGTTTTTACCTCATTTGACGAAAGAGTACTTCCCTTTTTAATCTCGTATGTAGAAGTATCTGGTTCGCCTCCACATTCATGCAGTGAGGCAATTATCTGCGTTCGGCCAAATTGATTTTGATGAATAGAATTTGTCTGAACTTCAGGTTTCGGCCAAAGTGTATAAACAGCAAACGCCGTGCCCGACACGGCAAATATACCCAAAAGCCCAAGTAAAATTGCCGCCAACTTTGGTACGTTGCATAACATATTTAGGAGCTTACGTCGCGGGTGATTTATTGTTCTTGTTATGCGTGAAGGTATACTGCTCTGACTATCTTTAAGTGATACCATCACTTTTTCAACAAACCAATCGTTGTTGCTTCCTTTAGGCGTACTGGCCATCAATAATTGTTCTAGTGAAATTTCTTTCATAACGATAATTCCTTTCTAAGTTGCAGCTTAGCTCGACGAATCCACGTACCGACCGTACTAGCAGTCGTTTCAAACGTATCAGCTATTTCCTCGTAACTTTTTCCCTCCCAATAATAGGCTCTGATGACCTGACCAAACTTCGGTGGCTGTAGCATGTCTACCGCCCGCCGAATAGCGTCTTTTTCATCTTCGTTAATATCTACCGGCACACTTGTGTCGGCCATCGTTTCTATATCTTCAATCACTACTTTGCGCTTTGTCTTTCGTAAATAATCCAGACATAGATTGGTGGCAATGTGATATAGCCAGGTTGAATAGCTGCCCTTCGTATTGTCGAACATACCCAGGTGGCGATAGGCTTTTATAAATGCCTCTTGCGCTACATCCTCCGCCTCATGACGATCGTGAACTATATTCTCACAGTGAATAATAAGTCCCTTATGATACCTCTCTACGAGACATCGATACTCTTCTTGTCTGCCATTCAATATAGCATGTATGACTTTCTCTTCGTTTTTCATACACATTTTACGATGAGGGTAGGCAAATTATTTCACTTCGCTGCTTCGAAAATGTTTAATCACTTTGGCAAACCAAAGCGCACTTGGCCGCAGGTTTCGTTCGCCCGTGGCATAGTCAACTTGCGCCAAACCAAACCGTGGCCATATTCCTTTGTCCCATTCGAAATTATCGAGTAAACTCCAATGTAAATACCCTTCAAGTTGTACGCCTGTCTCGAGAGTTTTTTGCATACCCATTACCGTTTGAGTTATCCACCACTGACGATTTTCATCCTGACTATCAGCGAGACCATTTTCGGTAATAATGATTGGCAAATGATACTTTTCGTGCAATCGCTCCAGTACATGCTGAATATCTGCAGGGCTAAGATCCCAGCCCATATCGCTCACCCGCTCCTCAGGATTATGAATCCGATAGCCGTACACGCGATTACTAAAATAGAAGTTTACGCCTAGAAAATCACAACTTTTCACTACTTTTCGTAGAAAATAATCGTCTTGAAAATATTGCATTATATCGGCACTTTTACGACTCAGCCATGCATCGTCGCCAGCATAAAAATAATTCGAATTTTTCGCAATCGACACGCGGTAGCGACGATTAAGCGCGTGAATCGCACCAGCTGCTTGCTTGTGCGCCCTCGCCATATTGTTCATCACTCGCCACCACTTCCATTTGCTTGTGATATTTGGCGGCCAATTTCCTTGGTAATAGCTTTCGGTCGCATATACTTCAGGTTCGTTAATGGTTATCACTAGCCGTACACTCGTGCCAAGCTCGCTCACAATTTTTTCGGCAAAACGTACAAAATAGCGGATATTACCACGCTTTTCAAACCCACCTTTTTCCGTAAACCAAAGTGGCAGCGTAAAGTGAAATAATGTCACTACCGGCTCAATACCACGCTTTTTTAGCGCGCTGACATAGCGCTTGTAATGGTCAATTGCCTCAACGTTCCAGGCCCCTTCTTGCGGTTCAACACGCGACCACTCAATGCTAAAACGAAATGCATTCATGTTCATTTTTTGCAGTAAATCAAAATCGCTTTCGTACTTATTATAATGATTCGCGCTCTTGCCAGATACGTAGTTCTGTGGATTTTCAGCTTCCGTCTGGATATCTGGCCAGCTTTCAAGATCTTCGAAATGAAACTTGGCCTGTGCCGCCTTCGACTTGGCATTCTCAAGCTCCCACACTGACCATTGGTTGTGAGTATTACCTTCAACTTGGTGCGCAGCAGTCGCCGCGCCCCATAGAAATTTTTTTGGAAATACTAAACGTGGTTTTTTACCTGCCATATGTTTGTAGTATAGCATTTTGATGACGTATAATAAGACGACGATGGTGCGTTTCCTGTTACGGAGTCTTTGGCGCGGATTTATTTTATTGATTGGTATTAGCCTAGTGTTAGGTGCTATTACGATGTTTCCTTACATGCATGCGCAGCTGCCAGTGTTCGTTATCTTTCTACTTATATATATCTTTTTTGCCTACGCGGGTATTCCTGCTCTCATTCGTTTGCTACGCATCTTCATTAAGCCAAACCGTATCCCGCTTTATGTCACCACTAGGGACGGATGGCCGTCCGATCCAGTAAATATCGCGCTTATCGTTAATGACAAAGCCCACCTTATACGAGCTATGAACAATGCCGGTTGGCATACAGCCGACCCGCTCACGATTAAAAATGGGTTTCTTGAGCTACTCTCAATCATTTTCAACACATCGTACCCCAAAGCTCCGCTGAGTCATTTGTATCTGTTTAATCGTCCGCAGGATGTTGGGTTTGAGATATCAACCAACAACAACCAAAGCGCGCGCACCCGCCACCACGTGCGCTTTTGGCGCTTAGAAGAACCGCCATTAGATCATGGTGATACGCTTCATTTGCGCCATTATACATTTTGGGCAAAAAAGCTCGAACATTTACTATTTGGCAAAAAAGAAATGTGGGTTGGTGCTGCCACGGAAGAAACCTACGCCGTCGCCATTCAATGGCGCACGGGTCAATTGACGCATGGTGGCAGTCACGAATCCGACAAGGAGCGTGATTTTATCATTACTTCCTTAAGAAAAAGCCAGGGTATTTCGCGGATACATGTAAGTCAACCCGGCAAAGCGTTGCGCTTTCGCGGGCAACAAATACGTACCTTTTATGTAACAAACGGTAGTATTAAAATTGCTAGAATCCGCCCCGCAAAGTAGCTTTTACGCACCCATAAGGCCAATTATAAACGCCATCACCACAACAGTAACAAGTTCGTGCATAGCATTGAGTATTGTGAGCATTTTGCGACGACCTTCAAACAAATCGTGCACCATCAAGCGCACCGCCGTGAACCCCAGCCACAGCCAAAATGCCGTCGAAAGTGTATCTTGGAAAAAGCTATTTTTGAAGAATTGATTACTAAGAAATGCCACGTGCGCTAAAATGTACGCTGTAATGAGCGAGCCGACAAATGTCAGCAGATACATCATTACCATCTGGTTTTTGTCCATGTTTTTATCTATTTTTACATGAGCCAGTTTCATCCATGGCTTGCCAAATACACCCGGCAAATACCAAATTGACCCTACGATCATACTTGATATTGCTGCTAAAAAGACTGCCCAGTAGTTAACTTCTACCATATGAACTCCTGTTTATGCTTTTAGTATAGCACTAGTAGTAAAAACTACAATACAACTACGTCTTCACCAAAATGTTTCTGCAATCGCATGGTGATACTCCCCTCGTGACGACCTAATTTTTGGCTCAAAGCCTTCACAGAAACACCATTTTGAAACTCTTGTTTTAGCAGCTCGTCGTCCGTTGTTTGCCATGGTCGGTAGGCATTCGGATGCGTCTCGCGCATCTTAGCGATCTTTTCGGTCCAGTTTGAATTTGTTTTCACTTTTTTAGAAGATAATGGCGCATACTTACGTTCCGTAGCTTTTTCTGCTAAGTGAGCAAACTTTTTGATATCTGCCGCCGCTCTTGCATGGAGTTGTTCGTCAATATTTTGCGCGTCTTCACTAATAGCTAGCGCCATGCGATTGATGCCGGACAAATAAAGATTGTTCAAACTTTTTACTCGGCTTAGCGCCACGTAGCCCATGCCTTCGACAAAGGCTTTTCGTAGGTCAATACGCGCTGCATCTAGAGTCATACCTTGGCTTTTATGCACCGTTATTGCCCAGGCAAGACGCAGTGGAATCTGCGTGATACTCGCCCGCTTTTTGTCACCGTCGCGCAGTTCCCACGTATCTGGCATCATGGTTACGCGTGCGCCACTACGAAACTCTACCACCGGATACTCAGTGCCCGGCTCAAACTCTACCACCGTACCCACACTGCCATTGGCATATTTACGGTCAGTCGCATTTTTGACTGCCATCACCAGCGCACCTTCTTTTAGGCGCAACGTTGAAGGCGCCAACACTGAACGTTGTAAATTTTCGACATAATTATCACTTCCGGTAGTGGCCTGTGTATAAAAAAGTTCGTCACCTGGAAGCTCATCGAGCTTAGCTTCATTGATGCGGTCTACGTCAATGTTTACAGTATGAAGCTCGGTCAGCGTCATATCTTCTGGCGGTTGCTGATCGACACGTGCCAACAGTTTTTCAGCGTGATGTCTTCGAATATCGCCCGCCCGAAGCGCATTTAAAATCTCGAGGAGTATTTCATCATCTTGACGATGTTGCTCTTCAAGATAACATATCGTCGGATCAAGCTCTTGCCACACGCGGCTATGTACAACAAACCCACCCACTCGCGAATCACCTTTATTTATCGGCGGCAATTGAAAAAAATCACCACTCATAATCACCTGAATACCGCCAAATGGTATGTCTTTTCGGCGCACCAGCCGGCAGGCTTCGTCAACCATGTCAAGCCGGTAATCATGTAACATCGAAATCTCATCAATAATCAGCACGTCTGTTTTCGAGATAATTTCATGACGACCTTTTGCCATATGTTCAGCAAACCCAGGCGGCAAATAGTCGGCCACACCAATGCCCGCCCAGCTGTGAATTGTCGTGCCGCCAAGATGGGTTGCTGCAAGTCCGGTCGTTGCCGTAACTGACACATGTTTTCCGTCTGCCTTGGCAAGTTTAATAAATTGGTTCAACACAAAGGTTTTCCCCGCCCCTGCTGGCCCGGTTAAAAGCACACTTTCACCAGAAAGCATTATCTCTAGCGCTAACCCCTGATTCATTTAATACTAGTATAGCACGGTTAAAGTATTGACGTTTGACTAAAACAATGTCACGATTGAAGCAAGCCTATCGTGATGAAGGGGCGTATCCCATGGTTACTGTTAGAGAAATCAGCCTTCTCGTACCAGAGGAAATGATACTTGACGAGTTAAAACCGTTCAAAAATGACTTTGTGGCCAAAGCATGGCTAGATGATTCATCCATCAATATGACTCTTCCGTGGGGCTACTGCATTCGAACCCATAGCAGGTGGAAGATCCTCATCCGTAAAGGTATAAACGCCAGATACGAAACCCTTCGCGAGGAGACGATGGATGGTATTGACGTCAACGTTATAAGGCATATGCCAGCATGTAATCTCCTGATCAGCAAAAAGGACTTCCAAGCATTTGCGAAGGCGTTCGAAGGAATCAATTATTTTGAGGTTATCGTCCGCCGCATCAAGGGAAGATTGAAGGGACATTGCTACATCAACTAGGCCATGGGTGGCAGTATTACTGCCACCCTATTAAATAGCTACGCTATAACGATTTCATTACCCACGAGGCGGTTCGCCATCAGGCTCGTCGAGCAATTTTTTACTTTTAATTTCGTAGCGCTTCCCTGTTATTTCGCTCGTAATGTAGTCTTCATTGATGAGATTTACAAACATATCAAGATCATTACCATCCATGATGATAATCGCCCCTGCATCGTCAGTCATCAGCTCGAGCTGCATACTATCAGCATATTCCAGCGCTTGCTCCTGGGTGACAGAACCGATTTCCATCTTTTGCAACTTGTTGACGATTTTTTTACGGTCTCGTACAAGCGTTTGTAAATCAAGCCCATCAGGAAAACTCAATTTAAATTGCTTTTCGATTTCCTCAACTTTTTGGTCAGCCAGAGCTTGTTTTTTGTAGTCGTAGTTAAATAATTTTTCAAACTTGCTTTGGTTAAACACGAAAATATCTTGGTCGATAATCAGCACTTGGTTATCAGTTGGCATCTTGAGGCCAACGTCCGCCTGAAATGCCCCAAACTTACCGTCACGAAATTCCCAGCTTGTCGCGCCATTTAGCACATTTCCCTGGCTAATAGCTTTAATGGCATAAAACGCTTTTTTGGGAGTATCCTTATGTGTAAACCGCGCCACAATTCCTTTAATGCGCTTGAATTCGTGTTCTTCCTGGTTAAACTCTACAATGTCGTGACGCTCTTTCTCGATCAAATGGATCAGCGTCTCGGCACGTCCAACTTTCGCAAGATCAGTCCGTAGTAGTGTATTTTCTTCACTCTCTGACAACTCAAAATCACGCACAGAAAGCCCCGTGCCCGCGCCCATATTCACAAAGTTTATCATGTCAAACAAAAAAAGTGGTTTTATTTGCGCATTCAAATCACTGGCAAAATGCGTGCTATATGGCGTGTAGTTTTTGTTAAATAAAAAGAATTCGACATCAAGTTCGTTTTTTATGCCATCAGTATTATTTGCCCACAAAAAAATATCGGTCGTTTCTGGTGTTTTTGCTTCCATATTCTAACTTTCGTTTTGATTTACAACTGCGTTTTATTGTAGCGTATATACACTCAATGCACTAACGATATTCTGATTTTCTATACCAAATGCTGATTACTTCACTAGCCGTAATAGTCGCGCCGTCTACGTTGCTATAACAAGGCGTATTGCCCCGCCTAAATTAGCCATACACTACTTAAAATGTCAGCTGTTTGCACTTTCTTATACAGTATCATGTTCGCTCCCTGCCGTTAATCAAGTAGACAACAAACCCGTTAAACAAGATGAGATACAGAGGGTACGCAATAGCGGTAACGGCAACGCTCTCCGCCACAAAAATAGTTATCACACTAGCAATACACGCCGTTATAAAAACAAAAGCCGTTTCTTCACCAGGATACCTCCAAGCATGTCTGAGGGTTGGCAAACCAGCAATAAGATCAATAGCAATAACTGCGACAATTGCGACGGCTGGCGATTGAAACAAATACCAGGCAGCTAGGCCGCAAATAACAAGTAGCTGACAAGCAATATCAAATCTATCAAACAACACACGTCCGTGTTTGACGACACCAAGCACTACCACTGCTACACTATTGAGTGTCATGCAGGCGGCAAGAATTGCACTTGGGTACTGATGATCAACGTACGAAGCAACCATAGCAACACCGGTCAGAATCGCCCAAGTCAGCCATGAAACAATTCGTGGCTTGGTTTTTCCACGCCAAATATCACGAATATACGGAATCGTACCCGCTAAACTAATAACACTACTGACAGTAATAAGAACTTCTTTCATGTCCTTAGTTAATACTACTCTTCTTTTTTCGTAAACAAGTTGTCTGGCCAAACAGACATTTATTTGCTACACTAAAATCATGGATGCGGAAAACATGTTAAAAGAAAAAGTTGTCGCGTATTTAAAACATCTCGGTATCACGAGCGAGCAGTCACTGGCCTATTTAGAACTTCTTCAACGGGGGCCACAAACTGTACTCGCACTCAGTCGAAGTCTCAAAACGGGTCGTACGAAGCTCTACCCCCTTCTCGAAGATCTTGCCGTAAAACAACTTATCACTATTCACGAGCGCCACTACGGCACAAGCTACGAAGCGCAGCCGCCTGATGTTTTGGCGTTCTTGGTACAAGAAAAGGTGCAGCTCGCAGAAAAACTGCAAGGTAATCTACCTGCTATTCAGCACGCACTAGGTACGTTTCAATTTACCGCTCCTTCTACGTCAAAAATTATCGAATATCGAGGAGTTGACGGACTCAAACAGATGAACTTTAACCTTACAAAAGCCAAAAAAGAATTTCGAGTATTTGAACTCGAGAGTCTAGCTGGTCATTTAGGTACACGCTTCGCCGAAAAGCTACGTGAGACTTGGGCGGAAAACCACATCATTAGCTACGACCTTACAAACAATCCGAATTGGGAACTTACCACCCAAGCTGAAACCTATCGCACCCTAGCCAAAGTACGATACATCGACCCAAAAATTTTTCATATTGAGTTTGAAACATACATTTACAACAACTGCGTCGCTCTTCTTAGCTATCATGAAAACGATATTTTTGGAGTCGAAATATATAATGAGAAACTAGCACATCAACAGATACAACTATTCGATCTGGCATGGGCAAATGCTGAATTCATTACTTCGAACGTTGCATAAAATGCGCTTTTTGTTCAGATGAAAGTCGTTCGATAGCGTAGCGAAGCATAGTACGCGGCATTTCAGTGAAATGCATCTCAAGAAAGCCAACCAGAAGCGCTTCATCGCAGCGTTTCCCTATTTCTCGTAGCATCCAGCCCACAGCTTTTTGAATAAGATCGTGTGAATCATGCAATAGTATTTCAGCCAGCGCCAATGTTGTTGAAGCATCACCACTTTTCACAAACTGAAACGCGCTTAGCATAGCGACACGTCGCTGCCAGACACTCTTGCTTTTAGCGAGCTCAAATAATATGTCACGCGGCTTGTCTTTTAAATATTCACCAATGATAAACTCAGCCGAAATATCAACGATGTCCCAATTATTTATTCGACCGGCGTATACATTTTTTAAGTAGATATCGTAGATCTCTTTTGGAGCTCTAGCAAACTGACTCACCAGCATAATCACAGCAGCCACACGACATTCGTGAATATCACTCGCTAGCAACTTCTCGATCTCTCCTAAAGGTAGATCCTTAAACCGCTTACATACTGCTCGAGTAGCCGGCACGCGTACACCAATAAATACATCGTCCGCCCCATATTGCCCTTCGGCAGTTTTGAAAAAGCGTTGCAAAAATACCGCATCTTTGGCGTTAGCATGCGCCTGAAGTGCACTGATAACTTCCTGTGCGCTCATCATAGTCAAAGTGCATGACCCTCCCGTGCTTTGTTTGCCCATTCATCAGCCATCTCATTGCCCGGATCACTGTTGTGACCACGTACCCAAATGAGCCTTGCATTTGAAGTTCGATATAAAGGGCAGACTTCTTGCACAATATCGAGATTTTTTATTTCCCCACCCTTCTTTTTCCAGCCATTTTTTTCCCAGGCAAGCGACCATTTCGTGATCACATTAATCCAAAATTCACTATCAGTATAAATATCACACACCTCACCGCTTGCATCTTTCAAGGCAGCGATCAGCGCCTTGCCTTCCATGCGAATATTGGTGGAATCGGGCTCCCGGCCAAGCACTACAGGTTGCATATTTTTAATTACAGCATAGCCTCCAGGACCAGGGTTGGGACTGCAGCTACCGTCAGTATAGTAAGTTATCATTCCTCTAGTATACGCTACTGCGAGTCAGCGTCGTGACCAAGTTCGGTCAACGTTTCGACTAATTCGCGTGTCGAGAGCTCGGCAATATCAATCTTGTTGTGTTTTGCGATCATATAACCCTGAATGATATCTTTTAGATGAATGGCGTCGTTACGCCACAGGAAGTTCACCGAAAAATGATCGACCGAGCTCATTACACGACTAGCTATATTAATCGAGCCAAACAGTGGCCCTACACTACACGAAACATTCAAGATGTCTTCGATGCGAATACCGATAACGTTTGATGTCCAGAAAAAATCACGTTTCGTAATAGTTATCTTCGTCCGATCAATCACAATTCTATCGGGGAAAAGCTGCATTGGAAAAACGGTCCTGGCACGCGCCAGAACCTGATGAGACCGTTTGACCATTTTTTTCAGGGCCGCTATCTCGTCCACTTTTTTCTTTTTGGTTTTTATTCCCGGAATCCGCGTGAAATTATCTATAAATTTTTCAGCAGGTGGCGGCAGCGTAATTTCTTGGTGAAGTACCTGCTTAATATCACTAAGCGCTCGGGTCGCAATACTGCCGAGTCGTTTGCTAGAACGTACGAGCGATTCATAGCGAGATGCTTTTACGGGCGACTCTACTTGAAGTTCATTCAGTTCTGTCGAATTTTCGTCCTTCATGGTTACACGTCCTCCACTAAGGTTATCCCTATTATATCGAGCCGGGCGACAACGTGCAATATACGCATCAGAGGCGCCGAACAGTTACGGTTTCAATAAATCCGGTAAAGGTAGACCAAATTTCACTTCAGCAATACGTCCAACCGTATCTTTTTCAGTAAGATGGGGGTACTGAGCCCGATACGCCACCATTACATCGCCAAAGACAGCTTCACTCCAATCAAGACCAAGCAGACTCGCCACTTCTTTTAGACGCGCCTCGCTACCAGCCTCAATTTCTATATATGGATCAAGCCACGGCCATTCATCCAGAACAACTTCCGCATCATCCACTCGCCACGTTTCACGTTTTGTCTCTTGAAAAGAATCAAACGACAAACCCGCCGCTTGTAGAATCTGAACTGTTTTATCAAAATCTTCAACCATAACTTCAATTTCTTTCGCTCCATCAACCGAAAGCGCATCAAATTGCTTGTAGGTCATTGTCACTCTATGCCCTTCATTGCGCACACGAAGAAAGGCATTCTTTTCATGCATGGTCGGCGAATCTATCGTTATTCGTGACATGAGACGCATAGGCTGTTCGCATATACCGCCGATAGCGCGTAGTTTCTCACGCATAGTATCGTGTTCGATATCTAGGAACTTCACTTCTATTTCAGCCTTCATACACTCAGCTTACCACACGACATGGAGACTATCTCATAATAACAGTGGGCCGTACTGGCTGTTATGATATAGTCACCCACCGGTGATTATTGCTTTTTATAAGATTTTATGTTATTTTATATAAATAGAATGGAGTTTTGAGACATGTCAGAGTATCAAGCTCCTCATTACAATCGCAATACTATCAATGAAATACCGGACGACGAAGACCACGTACAACAACCCGCATGGGCAGCAAGTGGTGAATTAGGTGATGCGAGAAAATCTGACATAGAACGCAGTATAAGCAGTCAATTGTGGTCGAATGAGCCCAAGGAAATAGCAACGGCACTCAGAGAGACCGGCTACCCCTTAAGGTATCATCATACTGATGTATTCGATGTCGCCTACGATATTATTGACAAGAACTTGGATCGACTTGTAGAAATTGCTGAATGCGGAGAAGCATCTCTTGAGCTGCTCGCCATGCAAACAATATATGATGCGTGGATGGGAAGTAGTCAAGACGATCCTCGCCTCATATCCGCTTTTAAATCATTTCTGCCAAAAATTATCGCACATTATCCCGAAAGTAGTAAAGCGAAAGAACTTCCTTTTCAGCCGCTAGCACAGGAATTTATTGATGATTTTACACATCCTTCAGCAATTAATCCAACGGACCTTCCCTTACGACTTTCACCTCCAAATTCGCAGCCTTTAGATACGTCACCGAGGGAACGCCGCAAAGCTAAGCTTGTCAATGGTACTATTCTTGATGCATTTGGGTACATACAAAGTACAGTCGCACTTGCAGAACAGTGGCAAGACGGTATGAAAAAAACGCGTCGTAAAAATGATACCACACAAGCCATGCAGGTAATGATAGCGTTAGAGACAGCCCAACCGGGAACAGTACATTCACTCAATGAAAGTAACAACATACGAAATTTCCAACGCTATACCGCCGATATGCTTTATCAGATGCACAGGGATCAAATTGAACACCCCGACAGAGACTACGTACTACTCATTCAGTCTATAAGTGATCACAATAATGCCCTTAAACGACCGGATACATACGCGAAGCTATATGACCGCCTTAAAAAAATGGGCTATGGACTGCGCATTTATGAATGTAGCGAACTTGATGAACTGGACGAGATAACAGAAAAGGTGCTGCGTAATTATAATGACCATGGCGCTCAAGTGGTAAGTGAGCTCATACTAGCGCATGGATCGAGAGATAGCATCCAGTTGAGTAAATATCGATCGCTTACAGCTCATCAACTAGATACAACGATTCATAGCAATATAACCTATGCCATGACAAGAGACGCTTGGACGAGATTCATTAGCTGCTCTACCGGTAAAGAAACCGAGGACGAGCTATGCATTGGCAAAGAAATGGCCATCGCTATGGGTAGAATGGCTATCGCCCCAACCAAAAATGTCAGCTTTGGAAAGATGCGCCCAATAAGAAATGGGGATGGGGTCAACGTTATGGTTGAATATGTAGCCAGACAAGGCACGAAAAATGGCAAACCTCACTATGTCCGGTCAAAACCAGCCACATTTAATGGTAAGACTTCACAATCTCAAAGGAAGCCTTTGGATGATCAGATTGTGAATGATGATGATCTCTGGGCTGAATTTGATGAAGTGCCGTCCGAAAGCCCCCTCATTGCGGTTACGGACCTCACCCCTGGGACACCTACCGATAGGGCGTTCGTTCACCTCCAGTTCTAGGCGATACATAACAGCGAGTACGCTCAAAAACATCCACTGTTTACTTATCGTGAGAGTGTCGCCCATCGCAAATATTGACTTTTTATTAAATTTATGCTAGTATTTAAACGTACTTCTGCTTGTATGTGGAGTACGCACCCGACAAGCAGACCATCTATACGAAAAAGAGGCTATCACTAATGGAGCTTCCAGTTGTTGCCTTCGAGCTTCGCCACATTGTAGGACGGGGAGAAACTCCTCGCACTGACGATCTGCTGCGTGAAGCTTTCAAGGCTGCGACATTGGCTACGACCGAAAGGTTGCAAAGCGACATTAAGCGGCTGACCCAATCATGGGGCAATCCGAGTGGACAAACCACGATCTTCCGCACCATCACGTTGCGAAGCATTACTAGCACGCTCACCATTGGCGTGGCGGTAAAGGTATCGGAGAGCATTCCCGAGATGAACATGAACGCCGTGCTTCAAGCAACGCTCGAACGCATCGCACTGGCAGTACTGCCGGCATATGAGCGTTGTGTGCGTTGTGCAATCATGCGCGCAAACCACCGACGGCCGGCCGCAACGGCCGCCTAAACCCCCTGGCAATGCGACGACGCGCTCACCTTTTTTCGTACATTTCTGCGAAACTATGGTCTGCTTGTCGCATTCGCCCTAAAATTATTCCGTTACTTCAATTCCATTCCAAAACGCAACATAATTTGTAAAATCTTTTTTGACGCGCTCGATCGAGCCGTCTTTTGGTTTTGGATAATACCACGCACCAAACTCGTTCGTCTCACCATTGACAACGACATCGTAATAACTCGCCTCGCCTTTCCATGGGCAAATAGTGTGGTGATCGCTTTCTTTAAAATATTCCCGCCTTATAGCGCTGGGAGGAAAATACCAGTTCCCCTCAATGCGAATGAGGTTTTCTTTTGGTTCTTCTGCGATAATTGTATTTTTCCAAAGTGCTTTCATATTCTTATTGTACCAGGTTTTTAAGTTGGTTAGCACGTACCTTTTATGGTATAATAAACAAGGAATTGACCCCTATGCAGAGCGCGGTAACCATGCGTACCTTGGAGTTTGTGGTAGCTCGAGACACCAAACAAACGATCGTCAAACGTATTGCGTCGCTGAATGGTGGCGTAAATGTCGAACAGCTTGCAAAGGATAATCCGCGGCGCTTGTTTGAACAACTCATGAAGCTCATGAATGAGTACAACGCTAAGTCCAAGGTCGCTAGTACTCTTCCCATCAACATCAGGACCAATTTTGATCTGGGAATAGAAACAACGCACCTCACCTACGATCACTTACCTGCGGGCACTATGGTGTCACTGGTATACTACTATGACGCGGACGACCCGATGCCTGTCTTCTGTTTTTTTAAAGACAACCGATAAATAGCTCCCGCCGTACAAGGCTCCTGGTTTAACCAGTAGAAGCCCTGTACGCGGGGCTTCTACTCATTTTATATTTGCAAAACGAATAAGATTTTACCAATGAGCGCCTTAAAATATGAGCGGCATCATTTCTTCCCTATAGAATGCTGGGTTATTGACAGTACTTCGCGCAGCATCATAAGCGTATCCATGCCTAGAAAAATCTTGCAAACCTTCCGGCGTCTTGACTCGATTATCAATCATCCAGCGAGCCATAACGCCTCGCATCATTTTATTGTAGATCGGTGCCCTGCCCACCGTTCCATTGGGTCTATTGTCATAAAAAGCGGGGGTGACAATTCGAACACTTTTTGGCAATTTGCCTATAACCGGTCTAGCATACTCATCCGAAGCCAAATTATATACTAGCCCGCAGGCATGACGCTCGACGTAATCCGTAAGCGTCACTCCCCAAAAATCGTACACGCTTTTTGCCGTATGTATCGGAATACTTGCCTTCATCTCAAGACGATACGCACCAATCGTATCAAATGGCCGCACCATCCCATATAGACCACTCATGATGAGAAGGTGCTTTTGCGCCCACTCGGCAGAAGCTTCATCAAGAAAATCCGCCTTCATGCCTTTATATACATCACCTCTATACGCCCACAAAGCCGGCTTGCCTTTTTCTGGCTGCCATTTTTTATACATTGCCTGCACCCGTGCCGCAATTGCCGGACTAACATGCATATACCGTTCAATTTCAGAGATATTCAACCGCTTGATAGCACCGGCTAATACTGAGGCTTTTTGTATAAAAAGTGGTCGCTCATCACGAACAAATGAAGGAACCTTGCCCGCTACATCCATCGTTTTAGAGGGCGCAAGAAGAATCAACATAGAGTTACAGGTCTTGAATTGACATACGTTTTTGCTCGGTCGTATCGCGGTCGCGAACCGTCACCGTGTCGTTTTCAAGCGTGTCAAAATCAATCACAATGCACGCAGGTGTACCAATTTCGTCCTGTCGACGATATCGTTTACCAATATTCCCGTTATCATCCCACATAACGTTGCCGTATTTTTTTTTCAATATTTGATACACTTCGCGGGCCTTTTCAACGAGTTCGGGCTTATTTTTAAGCAATGGCGAAACAGCAAAACGATACGGCGCAAGCTCTGGCTTTAGTTTCAAAACGACTCGCGTGTCACCATTAATCTCTTCTTCGCGATACGCATTAACCAATACAGCAAGAAGCATTCGCCCCGCACCGACCGAGCTTTCAATCACATACGGAATAAACCGTTCGTGAGTGACGTCGTCAAAGTATGTCAGGTCTTTTCCACTCGCTTTTTGGTGATTTGTCAGATCAAAGTCAGTGCGATTATGCGTCCCCCATAGCTCTTTAAAACCTTGCGGGAACTTGAAATAAATATCATGTGCAGCACTAGCATAGTGCGCTCGCTCGCTTTCGTCGTGCTCGTGCCACTGTAGATTTTCTTCGGCAATACCGAGACGCTCTATTAAGAATTTCCAGGCAAATTGACGCCAATTCTCATAGGTATCTTCCTGCATTTCAGGGCGAATGAAGTATTGCATTTCCATTTGCTCTAGCTCGCGCACACGAAAAATAAAATCACGTGGAGAGATTTCATTACGAAACGCTTTACCAACCTGCGCAATACCAAACGGCAACTTTGCACGCATGGTTTCACGGACATTCTGATAGTTCGTAAAAATTGAACCAGCCGTTTCAGGACGCAAGTATGCCACTGATGAATTATCCTGCACCGGTCCGACCCACGTTTGCATCATCATATTAAAGTAACGCGGCGCGCTCAGCGGATTGCCGTCGGGCGATACTTTGTCTTTTAAAAGCGTAGCCAACTCGATCAGGTCGGTCGAATCTACTCCCGCCAAGTGGTCGGCTCGATACCGTTTTTTTGTCACAACGTCTTCTACCATCGGGTCAGTAAAACCTGCCACGTGGCCACTCGCTTCCCACAACCTTGGATTTTGAATAATGGCCCCGTCAACGCCAAAGATATTATCAGATTCTGTTACGACAGCGCGCCACCATTCAGCCTTGAGCTTGTTCAATATTTCAACTCCAAGTGGGCCATAATCCCAAAACCCAGCAAGTCCACCATAGATCTCCGAGGCTTGAAAGATAAAGCCACGACGTTTCGCCAAACTAACAATTGCATCCATTTTTACATCTTTTTCTTGCATATTGGTTTGATTATAACAGATCGAACAACACAAAGGAATTTGCTATTCACGATAAAATATTATAAAGTTCAGCTAGGTACTTCCCCCTCCGTATCTGGAGGCGTTGTGAGTACGGAACCTACCGTGACAGAGCAGATCGAAGAAGCACACCGGCTTCTCGAAACTGACAGATGCGCCGAATCACTCACCTTACTCGATGACGTCAAAGCTCAACTCGGAAATGAGGTGACTGCAGAAGTCGAACATGCTCGTGGCATTCGTCTTCGAATGCTCGGTCGCCTCACGGAAGCAGATGATGCTTTTGAAGCCGCCACGCATCTTACGGCGGATGAGATCCATCTCGGCCGCATCATGCGTGATTGGGGCATGGTGCGAATCGCGGCGGGCGAGCCAGAGCAAGCAGTGATCTTTTTCAATACGTCACTGCACTATCTCAAGGCCTCTTCCTGCGAGCGAGATAGCACTTTGCGTAAACGTGAATACTGGTGCAGCCTGGGATTTAAGGGCTGGGCAATTTTCAAACTAGGTGAATACAAGGAAGCCGCCCTCTATTTGCGCCAAGCAAGCGTGGGGCTAGCCAAAAGTAAGACGGCAGCTGATCCGTACGAGCTCAACAACTACATACGAGAGATGCGCGTCGCAAGCCTTTGGCGACGAAACGTTATTGGGAAGCGCGCCTTACGTCTTGCCAAACGCGCCAGGAGTAGAAAGCGTATGGCGTACGTTCTGTTACAGTTCCTGCTTCCCCCTCGCTCGTTGCGTCAGCTGTTTTTTAGGATCCGTCGCTTTATTAGACGTCTTCTACGTTGAATTTGGGAGGTTACCGAGCCCGCTTCGAGAATGGATTTTGTTCTCGAAGCGGACTTTTACATGCCCGCATGCTCACGCGAAACCTGTAAACATTCGTCCAAAATAGCATCCGTACCACCAATCTGCATTAATGCAGCCAACGATTTTACGCTAATGAGCCGTAACAATTTAATATGATCTGCCGTAAGTTCACCCCTGGAAGCCTGACGCAGTCCTTTTTCGTAAGCATCATACGAATAGCGCTTATCCACCTGAAGATGGTTTCCCTCTGTATCATTTGCCAAACTCAGTTCATGTCCGAGCAGCGCTGCATAGCGAACGTAAAACCATGTCTCTATTAACGCAAGTGAAGCCGTAGGCATATCATCAAGTGCTGTCAGTATTTCTACTGTCAGGTCATACCACTCCGGCTCATCAACCATCTCGCTCGCCCTCCCCACTTGCTTTAGCACTTCATAGGCAAATTGCATGCCGTCATAATTGTCTAAAATATGGCGATAAAACCGCACAAGCCGAGCCGAGGTTATTATTCCCAAATCCCCCTTGCCCTCTTGAATAACCACATCGCACACTGCAAAAAGCTCTATACCTCCTGCAAGTTTACTTTTCTCACGTCGGACGCCACGCGCCACAACACCGTACTTTCCTTTTGGCGTCAGCAGCTGGACAATCCGATCAGCTTCGCCATAATTGGTACGTCTTAATACGATAGCGGATGTTCGCAAAACACTCATGGTAACAGCTTCTTAACAATAGCGACCAGATCACTCGGTTGCATCGTTGTCTTGTCGAGCACGGCACGTACACCATATACCACCACGTCCTCAGCTACCAGCTGATCAGCGCTCGTTGTACATAAAATAATAGGGATGTTCGCAAGGTCGGCATGCGACTGCAGCTCATGGAGCAACGTAAATGCATTCGGCCCCACTAACATTAAGTCGAGAATCATTACATCCGGCACGCTATCATCAACTGCATCAATAGCCGCCAAAGCATGGGGTACTATAGCAACGCGAAACCCCGCACTTTGAAGCAACCGTGCATATTGTTCTGCCAGCCATGGATCATCTTCAACAATTAGTACATACGGAGTTTTTGTCATAACAAGCTCAGCTGCGTCGAAGCACCCATATCAACATAAAACGTTGCGCCGTCTTGGTGTCGAATAGCACCAATACGACCATGCATCGCGTCTGCAAACTGGCCGGCAATGTACAAGCCCAGCCCACTACTTTGTGGACGGGCGTGGAGGGGTTGCGCTGATGTTCCTATATTTTTCTGCAGGCGTTCCCATAAATCATTGGGTATTCCAGGACCGTAATCACGTACACCCATACGAATATGCGCGCCTCTTCCGTGCGATCGAACAGTAAGTTCAACTGGCGCTTCCGACCGCGCATAATGAAGAGCGTTATCAGCAAAATTCAACATGATACGGCGAAGTAGATCATAATTTGCTACCACCAAAAGCGGTCTGTGTCGCATCGCCACTCTAATATCTCGTCCGTTAGCCTTATAGAGCGGCGTCAGTTCATGAGCTACCTCCTCACAGATCTGCTGCGGATTAATCGGTTCCAGTGCGAACAAGCTATCCTCAAGACGTGTCGTCTTAGATATGTTCGTCGTCAAACGCAACGCGCGTTCTGCTGTTAAGGTAATCTGCTGGGCAAGACGAGTTTTTTCCTCCGACGAAAGCGTTCCTGTTTCAAGCGCCAACGATAGTTGACGGATAAGCGCCAACGGCGCTTTCAACTCATGCGACGCAGTTACCAAGAAGGGCAAATCACCAAAAAGCAGTCCCTCTTGATTGTCTCGCACCTCTTCGTACCCCCTCATACTCCTTCTAGTGTAGCAGACAAAAGGAAGAAATGTTATTGGTTGAAGTTGATCGTTTTTATAATTTTTTCAAAATCTGGCTTAAATGTGTCAGCGTCAGTTTGTACAATAACTGTCTTGTCTCGTATTTTGTAAAGTACCGCCGCACCGCGAAGATTTTTTGTAAAACTTCCGTCAAGCCGTGTACCAGTATTGCCATTCGAGCTCGTTGCACTCGATTTCAAATCACCTTTTTGTACAAGTAATTGGTACGACTTTACCACCTGATCGTAATCTTGCTGCTCAATCGTTACCCGCAAACTATATTGTTGGGCTGGCGTCACCGGCGGAACAGTGACGGGATTAAGGTAGGCCTGAAACCCATCGCTCGTACTGCCGTCTTTTGCAACGTAGACACTCCAGGTCTTAGGGTAGTCAAACGTTAACCTGCCATAATCGTCTGGACTCGCAAATTGACGGTTTGGTTCTTTCTCCCGTTCGGCGAACTTTGCCTCTTCGGCGTCATCTTCCGCTTTTTTTGCATCTGTTACCGCTGCCTGTATTTTCGTGTCAACATTGGTTTTCTGTTCAGTGTAATTAACGTACGCCCAAATTGCTGCCGATCCCGCTCCAAGTAAAAGGATAACGAGGCTGATAATCGCTATCAGTGAACCGCTTATGCCACCTCTTTCATTCCTGTGCCGAGAACGTATACTCATGAGGTTCATTATACTTACGCTTTTTTATCCTGTAAAGGTGTAACTTTATATATATAGTACGCCCCGTAGCTTTTTAACGGGGTCCTGTGCGGTACCGCGAAGCCGTAGCTTATAAATACCAGCGGTTTATGCAATCGATCTGACTCGCTCGCTACTTTACGCATCATCTTAGCAATATCACGCGATTCACCAAAAGTGTATACAACCGTGGTCTCTTTTGGTAACTCCACCCACCAAAAATCTGCTAACTTTATCTGCACTCGATCGTCGCCGCGCGACAACCATCGTGATACCACGACTAAGATAGGGTTCAGCTCATAGCCAAGTGCTCTAGCCCCACGACGCGCCGCTTCACGAAGCACCACACCGTCGCCAGATCCAATATCAACTAGCATATCGCGCTCACCAAGCGGATGCGCCCTATCGAACATGTCCCTCAGCTCACCTTTTTTCGTTGGTACATACGGCGCGCCACGAAACACCACGAAACCAAACATCAATACGATGAAGGCAACCATTCCTAATGCCCACATCATTTGTTCTCGCTAAAACGGACTTTCACTACTTCGATATTGTTTTTCATTGTCGCGAGGTCTTGCTCAATCTCTGCCGCAAGTTTTTCGGCTTTCGTAAACATATCGAGTGCTTTTTCAAGTTCAAATTCGTCGCTGTCAAACCATGCCACAAGCGCATCAAGCTGGGCGGTTTTTTCGGCAATACTAACACTATTTTTTGCTGACATTTCGTACCTCCGCTTTTATTAGTATATCTTTTTTCTCAATTTCAATCACGTTCCCTGCCACAATCTCACCTCTCGTAAGCGCATAGCCGCGCGCTAATACTTTATTTGGATCAAGCTCCAGAAGCACCCGGCGCAGCATCACTACTTTTTCGCGCTGCTCACCAAGGCGACGTGATAGTTTTTCAAACATTGTTTCCAAACGCATAACCGTATCCTGTCGATATCTTTCCATGGTAGCCTCTATTCGCGGTAAAAGAGCACGTACTTGACGTTGCACTACACGAATGTATTCTTGTCTGTCTGGTACCAAAAGTTGCGCGGCATTACTCGGTGTTGCCGCACGTACGTCGGCCGCCATATCAGCCAGACTTACATCCACCTCATGTCCTACACCAACCAACGTCGGCACGCGACTCGTCGCAATTTCACGCACCAATAGCTCGTCATTAAATGCCCCGAGGTCATCCGCACTTCCACCACCGCGTACAATAACAATAACGTTTGGCAAATTTTCCTGGGAGTTAAAATAACGCAGTGCGCGAATCATCTGGTCGGGTGCGTCAGCACCTTGCACCTGCACGTGTGCCACATCAATTTGTACGCCACCCCATCGGTCATTTACGATTTTTATAAAGTCAGCATATCCTGCAGCCTGCGTACTACTAATAACAGCGACGTGTTGTGGCAGCGTAGGCAATGGCCGCTTGCGCTCCTCAGCAAACAGCCCTTCTTTCTCAAGTTTGGCACGAAGCAACTCAAAACTCTTTTTCAAACTCCCTTCGCCACTTGGTCGCAGCGTCCGTACCGTAAGGCTAAATTTACCCCACGCCGTCAATTTTGGACTCGCTGTCACTACGATCTTCATGCCATCTTCAATCGGCGTACGCAACTGCCACAGTGTCATAAAGCACCCTACACTTCCGGTTGCATCCTTGAGGTCAAAAAAGACAAACTTGCCTTGGTTTACCTTAAAACTAGCCACCTCACCCTCAACTTCAATGCTTGGATAGGCGTATTCCAGCGTTTGATTAGTGAGCGCGATAAAGTCGCTAACGCTGAGGCGGATACTAACTGCTTCGTCCATATTTCAAAATCGCATGCTGATAAAAAAGATACCCGAAGCCAATTGTGCCGAGCAAAATAATTACACGCGTAAGTAAAATACCCGCAATAGAGGTACCTTGGTCAAGGCCGGCTATCGCCAAGAAAGCCACCATAATCGCTTCGTAGGCGCCCGCTCCACCTGGCGTCACCACAAAGAATCCGGCTACACTCGCAAACCCATAGGCAATCAAGAGCGGCGCAGGATTAATTGGTGAGCCGAGCGCCCAAAACGTAATGAAAAACAGCAAAACGTCGCCCATCGTAAATACGACTCCCCATAAAAGTGGCTTCGCCAGAACACGTTTGTCATGCCGAAGTTCAATATAGTCATGATGCATATCCGCAAAAAACGTATCGACTTCTTTCTGGGCTAGCGTTTGTTGTTTATGTCCAAAAGTAATACTCCGCACAACCCTATTAATGGTCCGCGTCATCCACACCGCAAATTTTTCCACCCGTCTTTTGCTGCCAAGCAAATAAATACCCGCTACCATCAAGCCGATCATTCCCGCTGCGAGTGTTGAGCTCATTAAGATAATCCAGCGATTAATATTCCCATCAATAGTCACCACTAATACCGATACCGCAAGAAGTGCGATAAACGCCACGAAGCCCATTGAAAAACGCACCGCTTGAGCCATTGTTGCCCGGCCCGACGATACGCCAAATTTTCCAAGGCGCCAGCCCATATACGAAATACCACTCACCCCACCACTTGGCAGTACATGATTTACAAAATTCATTTCAAGTGCCATGCGCGCAAGCGTCAGACCGTTAAGCTGTTGGATCGACTTCTTGGCTCGCAGATACGAAAATACCATTTCCCCATTGGCAAAATACACAAATATTTGCATAGGAATGAGTAGCAGCAGAATCCAAATATTCACCCGTTCAAGCAAGTCCCATGCACGAATCAATTCATGCCGAGAAAAATAAATTACTACCGAAATTAAAATCAGCGTCGCAACGCTTAGCCATGCGCGAAAAGACATGTTTCTAGTATATACTATAAATACTATGCATATTGCGATTTTAGGGCGTCAGCCCGCCCTCGGCATGGCCGAACTCGAACATTTATACGACACAAACGTTGTGCGGTGGGCCTCGAATCAAACAGCGCTCATTGACGTCGATTCTTTTTCTATTGATCACCTCGGAGGTACTCTTAAGGCCGGCCAGATTGTTGTTGAGCTTCCGCGTGGTGATTGGCATCAAGCAAGCATGAAACTCGTGCAAGCATACCTACACGCCTGGTCATCGTTTGAAGGGAAACTGACGCTCGGCATTAGCGCCTATGGATTTGACGTTTCCGCGCGTGACGTCCAAAAAACTGGTATTATTCTCAAGCAGAAACTAAAAAAATCAAACGTTAGCCTACGGCTTATTCCCAATGCCGAGGCTGCATTAAATACAGCCACCTCACATCACAACAAGCTTGGCCTTTCGAACAATAAAGTTGAACTCATTGTCGTAAAAGCCACTAACGGGCATATCTTTATTGCCGAGAGCATTGGCGTGCAGAATATCACCGCCTATACTCGTCGTGACCAAGAACGACCAAAGCGCGACGCCTTTGTTGGGATGCTTCCCCCCAAGTTGGCGCAAATTATGATCAATCTCGCTACCACTCAGTGGAATCAAAAAGACAATACTCACGCAACGCAACGTCTTCTCGACCCCTTCTGCGGGACCGGTGTCGTTCTGCAAGAAGCCGCATTAATGGGCTTCAGCGTATACGGCACCGATTTATCAGAAAAAATGATTACTTACAGCAAAGAAAATCTCTCATGGCTAGAGCGTACTCATCATCTTAGCATTGACTCCCATTTACACGAAGGCGATGCCATGACTACGCAGTGGCAGCCTCCCATCCACGCCGTGGTAGGTGAAAGTTATTTAGGACAACCCTTCAGCGCCCCACCCTCTCCAGCCAAACTCGATCAAGTCCGAGGCAATTGTGACCATATTATTACAACGTTCCTCAAAAATATTGCCTCACAAATAGCTCCTGGCACACCACTTTGCATCGCCGTGCCCGCCTGGCGCAGTACGAGCGGTTATTTCACTCATTTACCTCTTATTTCAAAACTTGAAGTGCTTGGCTTTATCCGTTATTCGTTTAAGAATGTCACCGACGACGAGCTTCTGTACTTTCGTGAAGACCAAGTGGTTGCTCGCGAGCTGCTTGTCCTCGTAAAAGCTTGACGAACTACCCCATTTCCCGTACAATAGAACAGATTGTTTTAGAAACTATAAGGAGTTAGTCCATGTCACACGTCAAGTCAGGCGGTTCATCTAGTAATATACACAACAACGCCGGTCAACGCCTCGGTGTTAAGCGTTTTGGCGGCCAAAAAGTAACTGTTGGCCAAGTACTCGTTCGTCAAACTGGTAGCACAAAAATGGCTGGTCCGGGCACATTTATGAGCAAAAACTTTACCATTCACGCTGCCGTTGATGGTATCGTAAACTTTACCAAAGTCAAAAAAGGCCGATTTACCGGCAAATCAGTTCCTCGCACACAAATAAGCGTTAAATAGAAAATAGAAAAAATATACTTCCTCCCAGGAAGTATATTCGTTTTACCACCGATATCACCCCGACCCTTGCGGTTTACTAAATTCTTGTCATACACTTTCTAGCCTCTGTCTTGAGGAGCGTTACCCTGCTACCCACCGAGCTATTTGAAGCTTACCATTCTATACTAACATTAGCATGCTAGTTAAGGCCGAGGTGATGTTTCACACGTTCAACCACATCACCAATAACCACTTGTGACTTCACAAGGTAGTCATCCACCCCAAGAGCTTCAGCGCGTTCTTTGTCTTTTGGCTGGCTAAGAGCCGTAAGCATTATGACACGAATATTAGTAGTATCAGGGGTATTACGCAAAATATCAAGCACATCAAAACCACTAATTTTTGGCATCATGGCATCAAGGAGAATAAGGTCAGGCTTAAACTCGATCGCCGCCGAAAGTGCCTCCTCGCCATTATTTACCTCACGAATCTCAAACCCTTCAAGTTCAAGTCGTGACTTATATACTGCCGCAAGCGCCGTATCGTCTTCTACGAGCAAAATCTTTTTCTTCGTATCCATACTACCTCTATACTACTGAAGTTTTCTAAAAAGTACAAGCACTCCTCTATTGGCCAAGTCGCTTCATGGCTGCGTCGAGCTGCGGATCACGGTTGGCATCCACATCCGCCTGAGTAAGACTCACTACTTCATCTGGCATGATTCCTTCTTTGGTAATGTTCTTGCCATTTGGCGTATACCAGCGCGCGATAGTTACTTTCAGCTGCGTACCGCCACCCATATCAATGACCTTTTGCACCGTACCCTTACCAAATGTCTTCTCGCCAACAAGACTTGCGACCTTGTGATCTTGCAGGGCACCAGCAACAATCTCGCTCGCGCTAGCGCTATTGCCATTAACGAGTACTACGGTCGGCAAACCTTCTAACGGCGCATCACCGCCTGATTTCAATTCATCGACCACCTTGCCATTCGTACGTTCCGTTACGACGGTCTGATTCTTTAGCCATAGACCAGCCACCTCTTGAGCCGCCCTAAGGTAGCCACCGCCATTATCACGCAGATCAAGTATCACACTTTTCACGTTGTGTTGTTTAAAGTTAAGTGCAGCTTTTTTTGCCAAGTCCCCTGTTTGATCGTCAAAACGACTAATTGTCAGGATACCCGTGCCATTTTGTATAGTACTGTCGACGCTTGGATCATCAACTGTTTGGCGTGTCACAGTAAATTCTTTAACATCACTTCCGCGCATAACAGATAACTTCACTGTCGTGCCTACCTCACCTCGTACGGCATCAGCGGTTTTATTAGCATCCCAGCCACTAGTCGACTGTCCATTTACGGAAGCAATAGTATCACCGGCCACGAGCCCGACTTTTTCTGCTGGATTGCCCGAGAGTACCTTAATAATGGTCGGTTTGCTATTTCGAAGGCCAATTTCCGCGCCAATACCACCACCAATCTGCCCAGAAAGGTCATTATTGAAGGTTGAAGCTTCGTTGGCATCCATAAACACTGTATACTGGTCACCTGCTGCTGCAACTAACCCACGACTAGCGCCATCAATTAATTTTTGTGTATCAATCGTACCATCATAATTAGCCTTTAGCTGCTGGTATGTTTTTTGTACCGAACTTAGGTCGAGCGTGCCCGTCTCTACTTTAAAGCCCAAAATAGGTGCTATCGTTCCCAATAGCTGATCGTTCCGAGTTCCCGCCACAAAGCCAATGACAGCTACTGCTGCGATAGTTAGGAAATAAACGTTTTTTGATATACCTCGTCCGGTATTCGGCTGCACAGCCATAGTATCTTGAGTTCCTGCCACTATATTCCCCTTTTTATGAAACAGCTTCTATAAGTATAGCGCACTCTTTGTCAGGTGCGCTACGTTTATGGTTATACTATTGTGTTAATTACTTGGAAAACGAAGGAAGACGACGCCTGAGGTTTTTATATCCATCGTACTGTATTCACCTGTACCATAGAAGTTAAATTGACTAACGTGCACAGTATCACCACTCACCGATTCAACTACCATAGCATGGCCAATCGGTGCAAAACTACCCGACTGCGGTAAAATGACGGCATCACCTGGCTGCGGACTGTACACACGCACCGCACCGCTTGTCTGTGGTGCTGTACTTGGCCATTGATAGGCATTACCAGCTCCACCAAAGTTACCAACGTACTTATGGAAGCGAACTGCAATTGCCCAGGCAACCCAACTTACGCATTCTCTGTTATACAACCCCCATGGATCAACTGAGCTATCCTGTGAACCGCAGTACGGATAACCGCCAGCACATCCCATATTACCGCTCCAGTTGCTATATTGGAAGCTTCCAACCACGCCCGCGTTACCGCCGCCACTCCGAAGAAGGCTTTGGTAATAGGCTCGTTGTTGCGCTGATACACTATCGAGCTGTGATCTCGCCGCAGCGGCTTGACTTTGATAGGCTGCCTCATCGTTCTTGGTCTGTTCGAGCAACACTGCCTGCTGCTGCTCAACCGCTACCAATGAGTTCTTCTGTGCCGTCTGTTTGTCTAACACCTCTTTGACGGACTGTTGCTGAGCCTGAAGCTTCGTTTTAAGATCTTTGATCTGTCCAATTGTCTGAGTCAATGTGTCACGAATAGACGATTGATACGTTTGTTTGTCGACGTAGTCACCGATATTTTTACTGCTCGCAAGCATCTCAAGTGGGGAAATTTTATCATCTACATAAAGATCAGCGATCGTTTTGCCAAGTGCCGCTTGATTGTCCGTAATTTTTTGCTGCGTATCAGCGATTTGCTGCTGCAATTGGTCATACTGTGTTTGACTTAAGTCAACCTGGGCTTGAATAGCCTGGCGTTGACTATCAAGTTCATTCACTTTATTTTGCAGCGTATCTGCTGCCTGACGAAGCTGGTCGGCTTGCGCCTGAGCTTGATTTACCTGCTGTTGCAAGGCATTGATTTGAGCATCAAACTGGTCTGCGTAAGCTTTAGGCTGTATAGAAAGTGGTGCAGCAATAACCATTAACACACAAGTTACCACGATAATCGATTTCGTGACTAACCCTTTTGAAACTAGCGTGGTGGACCGTTGCTTCATTGATTTTAACTTTAGCATATGCATGATTGACTGTCAATTCGTGTCCTCTAAATTTTCAAGTAGCGACGAGTGGCAAGTAACGAAGAAATGATACCGATGAGTGCGCCTAGTAAAATCATACCCAGCAATACAAACCCGATATATAGCGTTAAGAAGTTCACCGTACCGCTCACCACAATGCCATAACTTAATAGTTTATCGCTTGAAGTATACAAAATACCAATACCAAAAGCCGTTGCGATTACGGCTGCAATAAATCCATATACAACCGCCTCAACAACAAATGGCCCGCGAATAAAGTTGCGATCAGCGCCGATTAATTTCATCATCTGGATCTCATCGCGACGGTTAAAAATAGCCATCCGAATGGTATTAAAGATAATAAGCGAGGAAATAGCGATAAAAATAACACTTGCAATTATTCCCGCCTTTTGCGCAAAATCAACCCATCTGCCAATATTTTCAATGGCCGAGCGACGATCCCCCGCAAACGACGGCGCGCGGTTTGGATCGATATCATTTTTAAGTGTTGCGTCCGTATTAACAAAATGTCGCAGCTCGTCCGTCTTGTTAATATTTACCGGACTAATACGAAATGTGCCAGGAAACTCGTTGGTTGCTTCGTTGAGAGCTTCAAGCGTGCCGCTACTGCCCTTATTCTGCTGAGCAAAATCGGCTTTGGCCTGCTCAGGACTGACATAGGTAACGCCTTTAACAGATTTCAATTTCTCCAGACCGTTCTGAATAGTTTTTATATCGTTAGCATTAATATCATTTTTAACGTAAATCGACATATCAACCTTGTTACTAATCTCACTGACCGTATCAAGCAAAACATTACGAGCGGCAAGAGTGATGAATACAACCAACAGCGTAATAGTCATTACCGCCGTGGCAGCCACCGTCAGCCACATATTACGGCTAAAGTTATTTACTCCGTAGCGGCACATACGTACAAACGTTAGCCATTGGCGACGTCTACGTTTTTGCTGAGCAAATGCTTTGGCATCTAATTTTCGTTTGCTCATTGCCTGTAACTCCCCTGGGCCTGGTCGCTCGTAATCTTACCATGTTCTAATGTCACAACTCGTCGCTTGAGTTTATTAACAATATCAACATTGTGGGTCGTAAGAAGCACCGTCGTGCCATATTTATTAATTTTTTCAAGCAAACGTACAATATCCCAACTGTGTTTTGGATCAAGGTTACCTGTGGGCTCATCTGCAATTAAAATCTTTGGCTGGCGTACCACCGCACGGGCGATAGCTACACGCTGACGCTCGCCCCCAGAAAGCTGGTGTGGAAATTGTTTTTCTTTCCCCGTAAGACCCACTAGTTCAATTACCTTTGGTACCGTATTTTTAATCTCACGGTTAGTCATACCGGCAATCTCAAGTGCAAAGGCCACGTTTTCAAACACCGTGCGCTGCGGTAGTAGCTTAAAGTCTTGAAATACCACTCCGATCTTACGACGCAGTAGTGGAATGTGCTTATCTTTAAGCGTGTCGTAATCTATACCCCCCACCACAATCTTACCGCTCGTTGGCTTTTCTTCACGCGTCAGAAGTCGCAAAAGTGTTGTTTTTCCTGCACCGCTTGTCCCCACTAAAATAACAAATTCTTTCGGCTCCACATGCAAACTAACGCGGTTAATGGCCGGTTTCATATCTTTACCGTAAGATTTTGTTACCCTATCTAAAAGAATCATTACTTAGATTATTATAGCATAATCCTAATGTTTGCCAGCTTTCGCATGTTTAGTTATTGCTGTATGCAATGTATTCACGATCAAGTAGCGTACGCTTAGCATCAAGTCCTCCAGCATATCCACACAATTTACCTGTCACCCCAAGCACACGGTGGCATGGCACAACAATCGATAGAGGGTTGTGACCTACTGCCGTACCCACTGCTCGAACCGCTTTTGGGTTATTAATAGCCATGGCAATCTGCTGATATGTTGTACTTTTTCCAAATGGTATAGCAAGTAATTCTCGCCACACACTTTTTTGAAATTCGGTCCCCTTTAGTTCATACGAGAAGTCAAATAACTCGCGCTTACCTTCCAAATATTCATTAATTTGCTGGATAGCTACGTTAAAAGGCGCCTCTCCCTCAGTCCAATCAGTTTGTGGAAGTGGCGTACCTTTAAACACTTTCCAATAAATACCGTGAATCGTTCGGTTGTCGCCAATAAACAATAGCGTCCCCGCTCTTGTGTCGAGATAGGTATAGTACATGATTTATCCTCCTTGGTTTTGTAATGATGCCCATAATAGCATTGCCGCGTAACCACGCTATGTTGCCATTGTTTAGCGTGCTCCGTAAGTTGTTTTTCGCTCAGTCGAAAACGTGGCGTGTGAACCTTTTGCAATCTGAGATCCCGGCGAGAAATGCATTCGGCCAATCTAAAATACGCGTACAGGCGTATTCGATTAAACGACTGTCCTGCGATCGTACTGCCTGATAGCAAATAGTTGGCTGTAACTCCATATCTTATAGTAACAAGCAAAGATTATCAAAAGTTACGTTTTCGGACATTCACTCGTTACATAGTATGTTCAAGATATGCATTCATAAACCCATCAAGTTTACCATCAAGGACACCTGCAGCGTCACGTTCTTCGTGCTTGGTACGCGTATCCTTAACCATTGTATATGGATGAAGGACGTAATTACGTATCTGACTTCCCCAGTTTGCTGACTCACCAGCATGAAGGTCGGCTATGTTCTCAGCATGCTGTTCCAGCCGTAATTGCGCCAATTTTGAGCGTAAAATTTTCAGTGCCATTTCTTTATTTTGTAGCTGACTTCGCTCATTTTGAATGGCTACCACGATGCCCGTTGGGATATGTGTCACGCGAACAGCACTATCTGTTGTGTTCACGCTCTGACCGCCATGACCACCAGCTCGATACACATCAATTTTAAGGTCCTTTTCATTCAATGCCACTTCTTCTGGAGTATCAATTTGCGGTAGAACTTCAACCAACGCAAAACTAGTCTGACGTAGATTGTCGCTATTAAATGGGCTCAGTCGAACTAGCCGATGTACACCATTCTCAGAGCGCAATTTACCATAGGCGTAGGCACCGATTATCTCGATAACACTGGTTTTAATACCAGCCTCTTCAGCGGCCGAACGCTCAATGATAGTTGTATGCAAACCCGCCTTCTCCGCCCAACGTAAATACATACGCTCGAGCATCTCCGCCCAATCTTGCGCGTCAGTGCCACCGGCACCCGCACTAATACGCAAAATCGCATTATGGTCGTCGTATTCTCCGTTAAAAAGAAGTTCTTTTTTACGGCCCTCAAATTCTACCTCAAATGCCGTAATTTGCGTTTCAAATTCGCTTTGCAAACTATCATCGCCAAGTGCCATGAGTTCACCAATATCACTCACCTGCGTCCGCAACGTTTGCCATGGCTCAACTATTGATTGCAATGCCGCAAGCTGCTTGCTTTTCTCCTGCGCATACGACGGATTATTCCAGATTTCGGGTGCCAGTAGCTCGGCTTCTATCCTCGAAGCTTGCGCCGCCTTTGCATCAATTGCCAGGTGTTTATACGCCTCCGCAATAGACCTTTGTAATTTTTCAAGACGTTTTAAAAGTGGCTGCATTACAAAGCCTCGACTTCATTGACAAACTGGTCACCACGATCATCGTAGCCTTTAAACATACCGAAGCTGGCACACGCTGGACTAAGTAACACCACATCTCCCGACATAGCATATCGCTTGGCTTCGATGACTATTTCTTTCATCGTAACCTGTGTCCCCAGATTCACAAACGGCGTTTCATGAACACTCAACGCCGCTTTAATCTTTGGCGCTTCATCACCAATCAAAATAACTTGACGCATAGTTTGCTGAGAAATAGCTCTCGCTAAATCGTCATATTGCGACCCTTTACTTGAACCACCCAAAATAAGCACTTTTGGTGCTTCAAAGGCGTCTATAGCCGCAATCGCACTGCCGGGAGTTGTCGCGATGCTGTCATCATAATATTTCACGCCTTCAACTTCACGCACAAACTTTAGTCGATGAGGCAACCCCGTGAAGGCACTGAGCCCTTTTTCAATCGCCTCACTACTATCTACATAGGTCCACGCAGCATCAATCGCCGCGCAAGCATTATCTTGGTTGTGTCGACCGGGTAGCTTTAAAGCATTCACTGAACATATTTTTTGCTCACCATACCAAAAATAACCGTCTGCTACATGTGCATAGATATCAGACTGGAATGGAATTTTGACAGCGACGGAAGCTTCACCAATCGCACGACTTACTTCATTAGTATTGTTATACACCAGTACATCATTTGCGGTTTGATAACGGGTAATATTTCTTTTAGCTTCAGCATATTCTTGAAAGTCCTTATGCACATCAAGATGATCTGGCTCAATCATTAGTACGACCCCGATATGCGGCGATCTTTCTATATCCCACAGCTGAAAGCTACTAAGCTCATACACTACGACATCGTTCGGCTGAACGCTCTCAAGCACTTCAAGAGCCGGCACGCCTATATTGCCAACCAGATGTACTGTTTTGCCTGCGGCACGCAAGATGCTCGCTATAAGACTCGTTGTCGTTCCCTTGCCCTTGCTACCAGTCACTCCGATAATTGGCGCGGGTGATTTTTCAAAGAATTCATTTGTCGCTGACCAAATTTTTTTGGCACCAGCCAGCTTTGCAGGTGGAAGGCTTGGCGTGCGCATCACCATATCGAACACAGTCAGATTTTGAAACGCGGATCGCCCCAGTACAACCGATGCTTCTGCAGGTAAATGGTCAACGATTTCACGTTCATCAAGGATTGTTACCGTATGCCCACGCGCGGTAAAATATTTGTAACTAACTTTTCCCTCAACACCGTAGCCTGCAATGGCAATATTCATATCTCTTATTTTACTTCTTTTCAAACAGCGTGACCAGCTTATCGTTCAATGCAACGAGCTCGGACTTTTCACCACTGCTCACTCCAGCAAGTACCCAAGCATTGCTGGTAATAAATTCGCGTGCCGTACTAACCATCAGCTCACGAGTCGTTTTACGGATTGATTCTGGTACTTTCTCGTACTCCTTAACCACACCGTCCGCAAAGTAGCGGCCTGTATAAAAATTGCTGATTTGCGATACGGTTTGCGCACCCATTTGGTAGCGACCAAGTGCATACGACTTTGCAGCATCAAGCTCTTCTTCGGTGATTTTCCCATCAAGTACGCACTTTACTTCGCGAACAATAATATCAAACAGTGCGCTGGATGTCTCGAGATTTACCTGACCACCAAAGTCCCAACTACTATCGTGAAATCCAACCGAAGTGTCTGAAAATACCCCGTATGCCAAGCCTTTTTTGCGTGCCGCACCGTAAATACGCGAATGCATAGTGCCGGTCAGAATCTGATCGAGGCAATTCATCGCTTCGGCTTCTTCGTCATTAATTTCGCGCGGAACAGTCATCGACCAGCCAAATGTAAGATTTGAAGCTTCCTTACGGCGAATAAGCGTCGGGTTCGCCTGCGTAAGAACATCGCGCGGCACCTCAAAGCGCTCACCTTCCGGTAACTCCCAATCAGCCAATTGACGTTTAATCTCGGCCTTTCGACCTTGTAGTCTACCCGCAATTACAAAACACATGTTCCTGGCTGTATGTGTACGCTTATGATGTTCGCGAATGTCAGCAAGCGTTACGTTCGGAATAGTTTGCAGACGTTGCCAAAATGTATACACATCTTCACCCAAAAGTTGTTGAATCTTTGGCCATAAAACACGGTTATGATTGTTTAGATAGCCTGTAAGCTCGCTCTTTACATTGCCTTTTTCAGCCTCAAGCTCTTCAGTATTAAACTTTGGCTGACAAATCGCCACTCGTTGCAATCCAAAAATTCGATCCCATTCAAAATCAGCACAATCGGCAACATACACCATAGAAAGATCACTCGTATAGGCATTATGATATGCACCATTTTTCGTAAATTCAGCCTCATATTCATGCTCGCTTTTAAATTGTGCGTTGGCACCAAACGCCATATGTTCCATAATATGCGCAGTTTCGTAAATGTCTTTGTTTTGGACATAGCGATTTCCTGCCCGAAACTGGAACTGAAAACTCATAACGGTTGCTCCTGGAATATCAATCAAAAGCCCACGGGCACCATTACTCAACTTCACTTCCTCTACTGTGTGTTTCAAGACCTTCTCCTCGCTTATTCTCGCAAAATACTGTTTTCTATTGTGCCACTTTTTCTAGTATATTGCTACCACTTTACATACTTTTCACAGATGTAATTACGTAATAACTCAAAACCTTCGCAACAAAGGGAGCTAGGTGGCGGTAGCCCCACCTAGCGACCAAAAAGCAGACATCCTACACTAGAAGTACCAACTAACCAGCAAAGGAATGTCTGCTATGTCATAT
>Ga0207667_10000095_pt1 | contig 143866 bp, 119 predicted proteins | sample KBSCornC52_FD_184301 | JGI IMG/M metagenome (GOLD analysis project Ga0207667, IMG submission 184301) | Corn rhizosphere microbial communities from Kellogg Biological Station, Michigan, USA - KBS Corn C5-2 (SPAdes) (version 2) | ecosystem: Host-associated > Plants > Roots > Rhizosphere > Soil ... | reverse complement strand
TTCTGATCTGCAAGTGAAAGTTAAGAAAACATGGCCACGCTTTGCAAAAATCATTTTTAAAATATAACTTTATGTAATCTTTTCCGCTTCAAGAGCTACTCACTACTGCTTATTTCATCATAGGAGGCCACGAAGAAGGCACAGAGATCACTGAGCAAGGGTCTGAAAATTACATAATCATTCATTGCCGTTGGCTTTCAGCCGACGGTTCTAAATAAATTAAGGAGGCCCGGCTTTAGCCAAATAATGTAGCGGAACAATATAGCGGCCTTTTGGCTAAAGCCGTTAATTTTATTATTAATATTCCGTTGACTGAAGTCAACAGCAATGAGTTTTTGTCTATAGTATATTTAATCAGTCGTCAATGCCAAAACAGCTTCTATCGTCACCATTAACGGCACATGATCACTGTACCTGGTCCAGGTATCATGGTCTCCAACTTCAACGGCAGTGATATTTTTTGCGATGTCTTCGGATGCGAAGCAATAATCAAGATGATAAGGCTTATCCAGGTGCCTGTACAAGTAAAATGTTGGATGATCTTCTTTTCCCTGTATTTGCTTATGGTGCAAATGATAGGCGCTATGGATGCCCCTTTTTTCAAGAAATTTTACAACGCTGGAATGATTGCCAATCCTGCGCGGCCGGTCCCAAATTGTATTGCTGTTAAAATCGCCAGCTAAAATTGTTCTTTCAGGCTTAAGCAGCTTTTTATAGTGATGAATGGCCTTCCAAACCTGCTCCACATATGTCCCGTCCGGATCATTTGGATTATAGGCCCAAACAGCAAAAAGGGTAAAGTCAAATTCACCTCCGGTAACAGCTATGGGCGCTATAGTTTTTATGGATGTTTTGTGTTTATGGATAAGCGTGAGCTGAATCCCGTTATAAGCAATAATGCCGAGCCCCTTGTGCTTATTTGTGCCGAACCATAACATAGATGAAGGCTGTTTAAGGTCCGTTTTGAAAATCAGCTTTTCAATGCATTCGCATTCAGGCAGCACCAGGATATCCGGCTCAAAGGCTAGAATCGCTTCGGCTTTTTTACGGAAAGCCATGTTGCAGTTCCAGGTGATGATCTTCATAATAGTAATGCCCCAAAGTATACGGCGTCAGCAGGCGCTAAATTAAAGAGCGTAAAAAATTTAATTAAAACATTGAACCAATGTGTTCCTAACAGTCTGCCAATCTTAGGAATTTGACAATAACTAATCTTATAACAAGCAAAAAACCATTCCAGCGGGAACAAAAATGCCGCGTTGGAATCGGACTGTCAGGTACTTTAAAACTCCCTATCTTTGCATGGCGGCGGTGTCTATGCAAACTATCTTCCTCCCCATCCTTACGCTAATATCCGATCCATCGGCAAAGAATGCCGAATAAGGCGGCTGTCGTAAAAACGGGGCGAATTCTTCACCGTACAAACCGGCAACATCTGCCTCAAAAATATAGTCTTTAACATATGCTACGCGCCAGGGTATGTGTTCTACCTGGTATTCCATGGTCTTAGCGGCGCTTAGGCTGTTATAACCCCAATAGTGCTCAAAAATAAATTCTTCGCCGCTTCCGGGTTCAATGCTTTCAAAATGATCGCTGACAGTTCCTCCAAGTTTGTTCCATTGTCCTTTTATTTTCCACTCGTACAAAAAGCGTGTATAGCCATCTTCAGCGGGAGTAATGGAATGCCGCATAGGCAGGGCCCGGTAATGTTCTTTATATAGCTTATTGGCAATAATTGCAATAAGGCTTTTGGGCACTATCTCGCTGATGAAAACGGCGCCCCGTTTCCAGGCAGTCCCATCAAAGTGTTTTACGTAAAAACGGAGGTTAACTTCTTCAAAGTTGATGTGCCATGGCCATTTAACACCCGCTACCCGTGTGTCAAAAAACATAAAACCTACCATGCTAACAAGAGTTTTTCCCTGCCATAGATCAAGCACGGTTGCAGCAGGCAGGTACGGTGTTAATACATCAGGGTCAACCTCATAATTCAGCATTAAAAGATTGTTCCATCGGGCCTTTAAAAACCGGCGTTTTTCCATAAATTGACGGGATATGTCTGATCGGAAGATTCAGAACAGTTATTTTCTGCTTTATCCAGGAAATTTCAGGTAGCTTTTTTCTTAAATAAATTAACCTTTGATTCTTTTCCTTTCAGCAGCCTTTCAATATTTTTTTGATGCGTTACCAGTATAAGCAGAAAAATACACATCCCAAAAATAACTATCAGGTTATTGGTGTACTTATTGTAAAAAAAGGTGACACCGATCATGTAGGTAAAGCCTGCCATTATTGAACTGAGAGAAACATACCGCGTTATCAGCAATGCGATAATAAATACAATTACACATAGCAAAGCGGCGGGTAAATTAACCGCAAGCACCATTCCAAATAAGGTTGCAATGCCCTTGCCGCCCCTGAACCCGGCAAATACAGGGAACAAGTGGCCCATAACTGCGGCTATGCCCAAGGCAACCTGGTAACTGATATAGTTGGAATGCGGGCCCCCGGTTACCGAAGTGCCTATAAAATAAGCCAGGTTAGTGCCCGTCCACCCTTTTAAGATATCAATAAGCATAACCGGTATGCCTGCTTTTTTACCAAGTACCCTGAAAGTATTGGTGGCCCCGGCATTGCCGCTGCCATACTCCCGCACGTCAACATTGTAAAATGCCAGCCCGATCCACACCGCCGTTGGGATTGATCCGCATAAATAAGCCAGGAAAAGTGCTGATATGGAATAGACGGTTATCATTTCACCGCAATATTACTAAATTTTTGTATTAGAGATTGGAGATTAGTCCGAAAGTCGGTAAAGTCCGTCCAGGGCGCTGTTTCGCTCCGCGGGTAAACAACAAAAAGCGCCGGTCTACCCAATCGATGATCTCTTTAACTAACCGCCTTAAGGCTGAGGTCCAGGCTCCTGACCGAGTGGGTCAGCGTGCCGACGGATATGTAATCAACACCGCATGCCGCATACTGCATTATATTGTCGATAGTGATCCCGCCCGATGCTTCGGTAATATATCGCCCTTTGATGATATGTACCGCCTCCTTTAAATCCCTTAAATCGAAATTGTCCAGCAGGATGCGATTTATTTTGCCTGCCTCTAAAACCTCGCCCAGTTCGTCAAGGTTCCTTACTTCTATTTCAATCTCAAGATTTTTGTTATTGCTGACGATATACCGATTGGCATTTTCAATCGCATTCTTTATCCCGCCCGAATAATCAACATGATTATCCTTTATCAATATCATATCGTACAGCCCGAAACGATGGTTTACACCCCCTCCTATCCTCACCGCCCATTTTTCAAGATAACGCAGTCCCGGGGTTGTCTTTCTTGTATCCAAAACCCGGGTTTTTGTGTCCTTTAGCATATCGGCAATCTTCCGGGTGTTGGTAGCGATGCCGCTCATGCGCTGCATGCAGTTAAGCACCAGCCGCTCGGCCTTTAAAATACTTTGCACATCGCCCTGTACTTCAAAGGCAATGTCTCCGTATTTAACCGCTGCGCCATCGGTTAGAAAAATATCCAGTTTTAGCTCCGGATCTATGATGTAAAATATTTCCTGCGCCAGTTCAACACCCGCCAGCACGCCCTCGTCTTTAACCAAAAGCTTTGCTTTTCCTTTCGTCCCGCCGGGAATAGTTGCCAGTGATGTATGGTCGCCGTCGCCAACATCTTCTTTAAGGGAATTTACTATAAATTCGTCAATAAGTGCTTTGTCCAAATCGTATGTTTTTTTGAAGCGCAAAAGTAGTGAATAGTTCATAGTTCATGGTTCATAGTTCATGGCTTTTTTTGATACTAGCCATTTGTTCATCGTTCACGGGGTCCTTGCATCGGTCATCACACGTTTCTTCCGGCTATGAACCATGAACTATGAACAATGAACCAACTGAGCTATTTCACCTTCTCCACCTCTATGCGCAGCGCTATTAAAGTTAGATTGCTGTCCGTGCCTTTTAGCGTGTATGCTACGCGATAAGGGCCCTTATCGGTATTTACTATCAGCACCCCGAAGCGGTAGCTGGGGTTGGAGTTTATCCTGTGCAGCATTTTGACAGTATGAGGCACATTCTGTGAGAAAAATTTATTGAGGATCTGTTCTGCCTGTACTTTGGAGTAGGTATTTTCCTCATCGAGGATCGTGAGATCGATGTTCGGCGCAAACAGTTTTGAAAGCTCATGGACGTTCCCCTCCCTGATCAACTCCGCCACCTTGTAGATAGGGTCCGTGAAGGCACTGCCAGGAAGCAGGTATAGCACAATAATTAAAGATAAGCCGAGGGTTTTCATAGCATTAATAAGACAATCGTGATAAATGAACGTTACAGCTTAAATCGTTTTTGATTGATCCCGATTGCTAATCGGGAGGTTGAATTAAGCAGATCAGGCTGAAAGTTGACTGGCTGAGATTAAGTTGCAGGGGACGCAGAATATCGGTGTACGCCAATTACCTCAAGCATCAACAAGCGACCTAATGACTAAAATTGCCCCCTAACCAATCAACACAAATAAATTATACCGTATAGAACGTTGCCTTTATATTTGCATTGTGGAAAATAAAAAAAAAATTGCATTAATAATTCTGGATGGCTGGGGCTACGGCCGGAATGATGCCTCGAACGCGATACTCGCGGCAAAAACACCATTCTTTGATTCGCTGATAAAAAATTATCCAAATTCAAAGCTCGAAGCCTCAGGAACGGCTGTTGGTTTGCCGGCCGGTCAAATGGGAAATTCAGAAGTGGGCCATATGAATTTAGGCGCCGGCCGCGTAGTTTACCAGGAACTGGGCCGCATTCACAAGGCTGTGGAAGACAATGAACTCCCCGAAAACCCTGTTTTAAAAGAAGCGTTTGAATATGCTGCGCAAAGCGGAAAGAATGTACATTTTATAGGCCTGGTTTCCGATGGCGGGGTACACTCGCATATAAGGCATATAAAGGGCCTGTGCGATGCCGCTATGGCGTACAATCTGAACAAGGTATTTATCCACGCCTTTTTGGATGGAAGGGATACCGACCCGAAATCGGGCGCGGGCTTTATTGCCGACCTCCAAACCCATATTAAAAATACACCCGTGAAGCTGGCCTCGGCAATCGGGCGCTATTATGCCATGGACCGCGATAACCGCTGGGAGAGGGTTAAGCTTGCTTACGACCTCATGGTAAACGGCATAGGCGAACCGTCGGGGAATATTGTTCAATCCATTAAAGAATCGTACTTAAAGGATATTACCGATGAGTTTATAAAACCAATTGTTGGCATCGGTAATGACGGTAATCCGCTGGCTGTTATTGAAAACGGGGATGTAGTGATTTGCTTCAATTTCAGGACGGATCGCGGCCGAGAAATCACCATTGCATTAACGCAAAGGGCCTTCCCGGAATACAATATGCACCCGCTCGACCTTCACTATATCACCATGACGCCTTACGATGAAACATTTAAAAATGTGAAGGTGCTTTTTGACAAGGAGGACCTGACAAAAACCCTGGGCGAAATTTTACAGGACGCCGGCAAAAATCAGATACGCATAGCCGAGACGGAGAAATATCCGCATGTGACTTTTTTCTTTTCGGGCGGCCGCGAAAAGGAATTTGCTAATGAAAAACGACTGCTGGTTCCATCGCCCAAAGTTGCCACTTACGACTTACAGCCCGAAATGAGCGCCGAAGGTATCAGGGATGCAATTATTCCCGAACTGAAAAGCGGCTGGGCTGACGTGATCATCCTTAACTTCGCAAATACCGATATGGTTGGGCATACGGGCGTTTTCAGCGCGGTGGTTAAGGCTGCGGAAACCGTGGACAGCTGCACAAAGGATGTGGTTGAAACCGGTTTGCAATATGGTTATTCGTTTATAATTATTGCAGACCACGGAAACGCAGACTATATGATAAACGACGATGGTACGCCAAATACCGCCCACACCACCAACCTGGTCCCCTGCATCATTATCGACAAAGATGTAAAACATGTAAAGGATGGTAAGCTTGGCGACATTGCCCCTACGATATTGAAGATCATCGGTGTTCCAATCCCCGAAAAAATGAGCGGCGATGTATTGGTTTAAATCGGGCTCCAGCCTTACCTTAGCCGGTTGCGTAATACTAATATTCTGCATATCGACATGCAGGCCCGATGCCAAAGTAAACGGCGGCCTGAAATATTTTGATTTAGCGGGATATTTTACCAAAGACACGGCCTTGCTTAAAAAGCTAAGTAAGCCTGTGCTTAAAACGGTAACCCACAATGGGATTACAGAAACCAAAACCGTACATATTGCCGATTGGGGTATCGAATTAAGTTTATTTAAAGAAGCCGACATCAATAAGCCGGCATGGAAGGACAGTTACAAAATAATCAATGAAGACGGCATGCTCGTTTACAGGGCAAAAACACCCGAGCTGAAAGTGCGCGAGATACTCATTAAAATGGATAAGGAAAAAGTTAAATGGATACTTATCTATAATAAAACCCCGAAAAATATACTTTATCAAACCACCGAAAAGCTAAGCTATTATCCCGATTCGCTTTATATAATTGAAAGAGTTCAGCGGGTGAAGTTAATTGGTACTAATGTTTATAAGATCCGCGGGGAAATAGTGAAGTGACCTGATCAGGGGCTTCTGGCCGGAAAACTATTTGTGGGTAACTGCCTCGTCGAGTTTTTGTTTCGACAGGTCGATCAATGACTCAATATCGGCCCTGCCCGGGTTGTCTGCCAATACTTTTTCAAAATCGGCTATGGAAGCTTTTAACGAGTTAATGCCTCTTACCTTGTCGAAATAACGGCCGCCGGCCTGCAGTTTAAATACGCCGTATTCCCGGTAAGCGATACCACGTGTTTGCAGGTACCTGTTTTCTTTGTCATTCGGATCGATAGCGATGGCCTTGGTAAGGTCGAATATCGCGCCATAAAGGTATTTTTCTTTATCGGCGGTTGAAAGCTGGCTGTCTTTTCCGAGGTAACCTTTCGCCCTTGCACGATAATAATAGGCATTGGCGTCAATGGGGTTTATCGATATTTCTTTTGTGAATGCCGCTATCGATTTTTTATAATTTTCGCTGTGATAGTACGAGTATCCGAGCATCCATAAAGCATTGGCATTGGTTGAGTCAACAAGGCAGGCTTTTTCAAGCTGCGAGGCGGCTACTTTAAAATCACCGTCCATAAGGGCTTGCTGGCCCAATTTTACATAGGCATTTTGTGCCGACGCGTTCTCGAGCGAGGTAAAAACCAGGAAAGATATGATAACGGATAACCTCATCAGGGGGCTTGCTGAACAGTAAAATCGTATATTACTAACTGATATTTTAAGAAAATATTATACCGGAAAAACAGTTTTTCAATAATGTATCGTACGCGCTATAAATAAAAGAATGCGATGATATGACTTTTTTTCATCTTTACCAATTATTTCCTGCACATTTAGTAAATTAACGTAAATTTATAAGCAGCATATAATCAAGCTATTATCATTGAATATTAATTGTTAACGATAATTGGCTTATATTGGCATAGGTCTTGAACCATAACACCCAAACAGGTCCGGGGCGTTATATAACCTGTATTTATTGCCGCTGAATTATTTCAGGCTGACAATATGGCGTTTTATCATATATAAAAAGTAGTTAATGAGTTTTGATCCATTTGATTTTAGAAGCGCTTTACCAGTAATAAACGAAGATTCTGAATTTTTTCCGCTGATGTCATCAGAGGACGAGGAAGAAATGAATAACGAGCAATTACCCGAATTTTTGTCGATTTTACCCCTGCGTAATACGGTGCTTTTTCCGGGCGTGGTGATTCCGATCACCGTAGGGCGCGATAAATCGATCAAGCTTATCCGCGATGCAAATAAAGGCAGCCGGCTGATCGGGGTAGTTTCCCAACAGGATGTCGCCATCGAAGATCCTTCATTTTCCCAGTTAAACAAAGTAGGCACTATTGCATTGATCATAAAAATGCTGCAAATGCCTGATGGCAATACTACTGTTATCCTGCAGGGCAAAAAGCGTTTTATTTTAAAGGATGAAGTTCAAAGCGTGCCCTATATCAAAGCCACCATTGAACCTTTTAAAGAGGTAAAGCATAAGGATGATAAGGAATTTAAAGCCATGGTTTCGTCGATAAAAGACATGGCCATGAATATCATCCAGCTTTCGCCAAATATGCCCAGCGAGGCCGGTATAGCGATCCGGAATATCGAGAGCACTTCGTTTTTGATCAATTTTATTTCGTCAAACATGAATGCCGATATGATCGCCAAGCAGCGTTTGCTGGAAGAGCCGAATCTGCGTACCAGGGCAAACCTGGTGCTGGAATACCTTACCATGGACCTGCAGATGCTGGAACTGAAAAACCAGATCCAAAGCAAGGTGCGGGTTGATTTGGACAAGCAGCAGCGCGATTATTTCCTGAACCAACAACTAAAAACCATACAGGAAGAACTCGGCGGCAATTCGCCCGACCTTGAAATAGACAGCCTGCGTATGCGTGCGGCAAAAAAGAAGTGGGCAAAGGATGTTAACGACCACTTTAATAAAGAAGTGGACAAGCTGGCGCGCACAAATCCGGCGGCAGCCGATTATTCGGTACAGATAAATTACCTTGAGTTGTTGCTCGATCTGCCCTGGAACGATTTTACAAAAGATAATTTCGACCTCAAACGTGCCCAAAAGATTTTAGACAAGGACCATTTCGGCCTGGATAAGGTAAAACAGCGTATCATCGAGTATTTAGCAGTGCTGAAGCTTAAGCATAACATGAAGGCGCCGATACTTTGCCTTGTTGGCCCTCCGGGGGTTGGCAAAACTTCTTTAGGAAAATCAATTGCCAAGGCGCTGGGCCGTAAATATGTGCGCATGGCCTTAGGCGGCATCCGCGATGAGGCCGAGATCCGGGGTCACCGTAAAACCTATATCGGCGCCATGCCGGGCCGTATTATCCAATCGATAAAAAAAGCGGGGGCGACTAACCCCGTATTTATTTTGGACGAGATAGACAAGGTTGGCAATGACTTCAGGGGCGACCCTTCGTCAGCTTTGCTTGAAGTACTCGACCCTGAGCAAAACAGCACTTTTTACGATCATTATGTCGAGATCGACTTCGACCTCTCAAACGTAATGTTCATCGCAACTGCCAATACGCTGAGCAGTATTCAGCCTGCCTTGCTCGACCGGATGGAGATCATAGAGGTAAACGGTTACACGATTGAGGAAAAAATAGAAATTGCCAAACAGCACCTGGTGCCCAAACAGCGTGATGCACATGGTTTAAAATCGAAAGACGTAGTAATAAAGCCTGATGTGCTCGAAAAGCTGGTAGTGGATTATACCCGCGAGTCGGGTGTACGCGCACTTGAAAAAAAGATTGGTTCCCTGGTCCGCGGCGTGGCTAAAAACATCGCCATGGAAGAACCTTACAACCCCATTGTAAGCAAAAGTGAAGTGGAGAAAATTCTGGGAGCGCCCATATTTGATAAAGACCAATACGAAGGCAACGATGTAGCCGGCGTAGTAACAGGCCTTGCATGGACGGCTGTCGGCGGCGATATTTTGTTCATCGAAACGAGTTTAAGCCCCGGCAAGGGAAAGCTTACCTTAACCGGCAGCCTGGGAGATGTGATGAAGGAATCTGTCACCATCGCATTAGCTTACCTGCGTGCGCATGCTTCAAGCTTTGATATTGACCCGCGGTTATTTGATCAGTGGGACATACATGTGCATGTGCCCGCGGGCGCAACGCCCAAGGATGGCCCATCTGCAGGGGTGACCATGCTCACCTCGCTCACCTCGGCATTTACCCAGCGCAAAATTAAACCGCACCTGGCAATGACCGGCGAAATAACCTTACGCGGCCGCGTACTGCCTGTAGGCGGCATAAAGGAAAAAATACTGGCTGCAAAACGCGCCAATATAAAAGAGATAATTTTATGCGCATCTAACCGGAAAGACATATTGGAAATCAAAGAGGATTATATAAAAGACCTCCGGTTTCATTATATTACCGACATGCACGAAGTAATTGAACTTGCCCTTTTAACTGAAAAGGTGGCCAAGCCCATCGACCTTACCGTTAAAGAAGAACAACGCCCCGTCCTGAACTGATGTAATTCAACCGGGTCAGTGTCAAGTCAAAAGTCTTAAGTCGAAAGTTCTAAGTAAAAAGAGCGAAATCTGACTCAGGACTTTCGACTTAAGACTTTCGACTTGATAATCCCGTCGTATTCAATAAAGCCCGGTATTCGGACTATTCAGTTGTTTCCTCACAGGTTACGTTAATAAGTTGATAACATTCGCTAAGTTAAAATAAGTTTTAGCTATACATTTACAACGAAGGCTTGGTGGCTTAATTAATTTGCCGCATAAACCGTGTAAACCAGCCCTGAAACATTTTAATAAACGGCAGCGTATTACTCGCTATCCTAATTATAAATTAATTATGGTATTAGTTAATAAACTTAAAATCACAAATAATATCTGAATAATGAAGCGGGCGTTTTTATTAAAAGCAATTTTTTTATTACTATTTGTTGCGTCGCACTTGTGCTTAAAAGCTCAAAACCTTGAGGAGGACACAGTAAAGCGGGATTCGGTAATAGTTGCTGTTGACAGGCCCCGTACTGTATTTTTGGAGGTCGGGGGCCCCGGCCTGGCCCTTACGTTGAATTATGATAGCCGCTTCGGCAAAAGCAGGGATAAATGGGGCTACAGAATTGGCGCCGGCTACTACAATACCGGGGCAAATTGGGTAGCAAGCGCGCCGTTCCAAATAAATTACCTGTATGGTACCGGAAATAGCTTTCTCGAAATGGGCCTCGGTACTACATTCATGCGCTCACACGGTACTACAAATGGCACTTTCTTTCAGTTCGACAACATAACGGGCTTTATCGGTACGGCCACCCTGGGCTACAGGTACCAGCAGGATAACGGCGGCATAAATTTCAGAATTGCCTTTGTACCCATATTATATGACGAGGGCGTGATTGCTGCCGGCGGGTTTAGCATTGGCTACACGTTTTAGCTGAGTTGATAGAAATCAGCGCAAACTTTCAGACAGACGATTTTCCAGGCATAGCCCGTTGTTTTGCAGCAAATTGAGGCCTTATCAGCCAACTTTTCTTATTTCGTTCGCGCACAACCAATACATAAAAAAGCAGCATGCCAACAGTAACTGTTATGATAAGGACGCCCCATTGCGGTAATATGCCTGTTAGGTTTATCAGTTGCCCATCCTTATTAAATAGCCCAAAGCCAAATAGCGAAGGAATCCTGTACCAGTAATAACAAGCTACCCCCGATGCGGCAAAAATGGCAGTAAGTATTCGTTCAGACTTCGGTTTAACAACTTGCAACAGCATAGCATAAATTGACAGCGTGATAGCCAAGCCAGTGAACGGCATGCGGTACACGCTCAAAAACGCATTTACCGTAGTAAGTTTTGTTTCGTCGGGCACGTGAAACCATCCCCAGATAAAGCCAGGCAAACCGCCGCAAATAAGCAGGCCGCTTAGTTTATGGTAAATAGTTTTGGTTGAAGACTTTGGACTGATGTTCGGCGTCGAATCCGGGCAGGGCACAACACAATTCATGCATTGGTCGCAATGGGCATTAGGGACCGACACCAGTACGTTTCCTCCATACAGTTTTTCGACGGGATGTATGGGGCATAAGCCCGAGCACCAGGCGCTCTTCCATTCATAAACCAGCCCGACCGCGACACTGACAGCCGCCGTTGAGATAATGAGCAAAGCCGTTGCCATCCCGCTCGAATTAAATAGCGCATGACGGAGTGGAACGATAATAAATAGGGCAACTACCGCTATCAGGCTAAATACGCCCATTTGGAGGGCTGAGAGCTTTTTCTTCTTCGACAGGCCAAGATGTCGTGGCAGCAAATTTGTAGTACCCAAAGGGCAAACATTACGCCAAATCCCGATCCCTGCAACAAACAGCGCCGGGGCAACGGGGATCAGCACATTCCAAAACAACAAAATTCCTGTTGCCGGGAAAAACAACAGGCAAATCAAAATGGACGCCCCTACCATCCAGACTACCGCCTGAACCATTCTCCATAAAAAAATTGAACGGGAAGATATTTGCCTGCCGTCTATCAGCGCGATTGGTTTACCTGCCATAAAAACTATGTTTATTACGTCCGCCATCTTGCCGGCAGGGCGTACGCCAAGGTATCAGTTAAATAAAAGTGAAAAAATGACCTTAATCACTTAATCCGATAAGCAAGACATAGTTTGCCCGGCTGCGGCTTAAATTTCCGCAGAAATCACAACGTTTTAAAGCTGAAAATTGATGCGTTCCCCCGGGGCTTGAGTATCTGGAAGTAAAAAATTGACGGGGTAATAAATTAACCGATATCCCTCAGTTTATTTTTTTCAGTGATCGGCTCCAATGTTTCGGGCTGGTGATCGTAATTTATCAATGGCCGAAGCTTGGTTTCGGGAAGCAGCTGGTACGAAGTTTCTGTTGTTTCCTCCTGGTAGTGATGAACAATTTCATCTTCGCGGGCGTAGCTGTAACCCAATCTCTTATTTTCCTCCTCGATAAACGCGAACAAGTCGCCGAGACAGGAATAAACAGCCTGTAAATATTTAAAATTAGTCGAAGTCAGGGCCTTGCCCGTGTCCTCCGGCCCTTTGCCGGGCTCGCAAAAGTTGAGCTTCGTTATTATGCCGTTAACAAGCGTTACTTCAAATTTGCCTTCATTATGCCAGACCAAATTATTTTTTATTTCTCTAAAGTGATCCATGTCGTCTGTAATTATTGTTCATTTAATGTCTTTTAACAGTGGCACTGTTTATAGTTAAGGCACTCCTGTCTACCTGTATAATATCAATGGCTATGCCAAATCGCTTATATGGTTAAACATTTTATATTTTGTTAAAAAGTACTTCGCTAATTAATAATGAAGAAAATTTATTTCCAACAGGGATATTAATTTGGAAAAGCCACATTACAGGAAATTTTTAGCTATACGGAAAGACGAACCGCGAATGTATGTTATTCCCTACAGTTGTTACCTTTAAAGCACTTAGAAACAGTGAAGTTAAAAACGGAACGGAATCTCTAAAGATGCGCTGATCAACTTGGTTTAAGGACGGCAAAGTCTGTACATAGAAGTTGCTGCTCCGCGTTAGTCAGCGTTCCCCGGCGAGCGAAATTAGCCGGAGCAAAGCCTGCAATAAAGATCGATAAAGCCTTGTAGCCGAGATACCTTAATAAACAAACCCTAAGGCTGCTGCACATTAACTTTACGAATACGGTTATTGGAGGAATCGCTGACGTAAATATTCCCAAATTTATCGATAGTGATCCCCACAGGCGTAGCAAAGGATGCCTGGCTACCGCTTCCGTTGGCATCGGGCGGTATACCGCCGCCGGCAAGGGTGGTTACAGTTCCGTCCGGAGCGACCATGCGGATGAGCTTGTTATTTTTATCGGCCACATACAGGTTTCCGCCAGCGTCAATCGCTAATCCGGCCGGCGAATTAAATGAAGCCCCCAGTCCTACCCCATCGGCATGGCCTATTTTACCGTTTCCGGCCAGGGTGCTGATTACGCCTTTCGAGGTGATTTTCCGGATAAGATTGTGGCCCGGATCCGAAACGTAAATATTACCGGTGGTGTCTACTGCTATACCTGCCGGTTGTTCCAGCGAGCTGCCAACCACGGGCACAATAGTGCTAACTACACCTGCGGGTGTTATTTTGCGCACTCCGTCTCCGTCTGTAACATATAAATCTCCTGTTGCATCGCTTGTTATACCCTGCAAGCTGCTGAACGACGCTGCAGTTCCGGCGCCATTGGCAGAGCCGCTTAACCCGCTGCCCGCAAATATGCTCACGGTTCCGCCTGCGCTTATTTCACGGATCTGCAAATTTCCCTGGTCGGTTACAAAAACATTGCCTGAAGGATCGACTGCAATTGCAAACGGCGAATTAAAAGAAGAAGTCAACGCCGGGCCATTGGCTGAACCGTCGGAGCCGTCTCCGGCAAAGGTGTTCACCGTGCCGTCGGCCGTTATTTTGCGGACCATGAAATTTCCATGGTCTGCTACATAAACATTGCCATTAAGGTCGGCTGCCACACCCGTTGGGTTGCTGAACGAAGCAGCATCGCCTTGACCGTTTGCCTTGCCTGCGCTTCCGGCGCCTGCGAAATTACTTACAGTAACCGTTTTTTGGGCCGGAGGCGGCGGGGGCGGCGGCGGCGTAGGGTTAGAACTTTTCGAGCAGCCTGTAAAAAGCCAGGCCGGCAAAATTATAATGAGAATTGCTGGTAGTTTGTAAAAATGTAAAAGCTTCATAAAAACAATAATAATCGTGAACCGAAAATTCACGCCCGGGTCAAAATAATGAATACGAAAAAAGAATGCCTTAAATTACAATTTAAGATAAATTTAAACGCCGGCTACCGGTTAATTATTGTCAAATCGCAAAACTGCTGGTGTCAAGTCAAAAGTCTTTAGCCTTCTAAGTCGGATTTCGCTCTGTTTTACTTAGAACTTAAGACGTTCGACTTTAGACTAACCGTCAAATACAAAATTGATACGACACTAGCGAAATATGCCGGGCAACAAAAAAAGTTCTGCCTTTTCTATTGGCCGCCGGTATACTTTTTAGCGATCTCCGGATAAACCACATTCATAAAGTCATTCGCCTTAAAGGTTTTATTTTTGTCATCCCGGTCAAAAATGCCTTCCCAGCTGCCTATCGGTTCCCATATAAATGAGCCTACCGCCTTGCCGTTCGGCACATTAAAGGCAATATCATTCACTTCGCGTTTAAGCTGCGAATATTCTGCAACCATCACCTGTTGCGGGTATCTTTTTGCAAGATCGGCCATGTTGTTTCTCAAGTCGGCAAGGGTACCATGCCATTTTGGATAATAGGAAAGGCCGATCACGTCGAAAGGAACGTTGCGTTTCCTCATATTATCCAGGAAGAACCTTGCCTCGGCATTTTGGCCGCCCAAAGCAATATGCAGCATTACGATGGTATTAGGGCTAACTGCTCTTACGCCTTTAAATCCCGCGTAAATCAGTTGCGCAAGGCTGTCGAGATTATTTATGCCGCCCTCGGGCCAAACCATGCCATGGTTAATTTCATTCCCTATTTGCACCATGTCGGGCGTAGTGCCCTGCTCCTTCAATTGCTGCATTACATTGACCGTATAATCATAAAGGGATTTTTTAAGCGCTGTAAAATCTTCCCCAACCCAGGCTGCGGGTTTATTTTGCTGCTGTGGATCGGCCCAGTAATCACTGTAATGAAAATCCAGCAAGAGCTTCATTCCTGCTGCCTTTATGCGTTTTGCCATTTGTTTGGTATGCTCCAAATCGCAAAAGCCCTGTTTCGGCGAATATCCCTTTGGATTGGCCGGCTCATTAAATATGCGCAGGCGGATATAATTAAAACCGTGCGCCTTCATTATTTCAATGGCGTCGCCTGGCACTCCGTTATCCGAAAATTTCATGCCGCGGCTTTCCAATTGCGGCAGAAAAGAGATATCTGCGCCTAAAATTTTATCGTCGACCCTTTTTGGCGAATACTTATCCTTTGTAACCATGTGAGCGATTCCCGGCTGCACAGTGATGATAGTTGTCGAACCGGGCCATAGGGTATCTGCTTTTACCTCCAGTTTTACGGTACCGCGCGAACGGCCGGCCTGCAGCACCAACCGGGCGCTGCCATTTAACATTGCCTGCCAGGTACTATCGGTAGCAGGTTTCAGGTTGTCAATTTTGGTATAATGGCCGGCGGCGAGGTCGCTGACAGATACAATTTTGGCATCGCCCGATACCGTATACGTAACCAGTTTTTTGGCATTTGGCAAACTGTCCCCTTTGCTGTCAATAATTTTTACATTGATCAGTGCCTCATCCCTGCCATCAGCCAACATGGTTGTCTTATAAGGAGTGATCTGTATTTCGTTAGGCATTCCCGGCGGGGCAGGCCGCCTGAACCGGTTTTGGGCATTTGCCGCCGCAAATGCGCTCAGCATAAAAAAAGCGATCAGCAAATTACCTTTAAGTCTAAAAAGTACGGATTGAATATTTTTTAACATAACGTTACAATTGGTATGCTAAAGGTATAATTTAAAAATGTATAAATGACAATTATTTTTAACGAAGAAGTTTTTTATAACCGGATTTTTACAAAGCCAGGCTTCCGAAGTTTTTGAAACTTCGGAAGCCTTTTCACCCAAGCCATACCACTTTTTGTTCCGAAACATGTTCCTGACCGATAATATCGCGGTACAGGTCGGGCCGACGTGCTTTCCGGTAGCGGTAGCCGCCTGCCTTCTCGAGTTTGTCGGGCGTAATGGTTGCTATGGCTATATCGTTGTCAAGCTTGCGGCATTCTGCAATGATGTCGCCGTATGGGTCGAGGATCATGGAGCAGCCGTTCTTTAGTTGGTCCCCGTCCATACCGATAGCGTTTGCGAAAATGGCATACACTGCGTTATCATAAGCACGCGCCGGCAGCCATTTCATCAGCCATTCACGCCCTTTGAGTCCATCGAACTCCGCACGAAGCGACGTTGGGTCGGCTTCCCTGTTCTCCCACAGTTTGGGGTCGACAAAACCTGCGCCCGGCCTTGTCGATGGCGTGCACATGGTAACATGCGGCATAAAGATAATGTCCGCGCCAAGCAAAGCTGTTGCCCTTACATTCTCAACAATGTTGTTATCATAACAAATCAATACGCCGCATTTCCATCCATACAGGTCAAATACCAGGTATTCGTTACCCGGTGTTATGTGGACATTAATAAAGGGATGCAGTTTCCTGTATTTGGCGATAAGGCCGTTCTTATCAACGCACACGTAGGCTTTGTAAATTTTATCGTCCGCATCCTTTTCAAAAAGCCCCGCTAAAACCACGATGCCGTTTTCCTTTGCTATTTCAGTTAAAGTTTCTACCGATGGGCCATCGGGAATAAATTCGGACAGGTCGAGCATTTCCTGCTTCGAAAAGTTAAGTGCGAACGAATAGCCCGTTATGGAGCATTCGTGAAATGCAATTACATCGGCGCCGTCAGCGGCGGCTTTGGCTGACAGGCTGCGAATAACCTGCAGGTTAGCCGCTTTATCGCCGCTTTTATGTTCGAACTGGGCGGTGGCAATTTTTAGAGAGTGCATGATGATTCTTCAAAAAAAAGGTTTATCAAAAAAAGAACAATTATCGAAAATTATACTCGAAAGCTGGTATTAAACAATTCAAATAAAATCAAACAATAACGTATATTTGTTTAATTCTATATAAAATCGATTTATGGATACAGTTACTATTCAACTAAAGAATCAAAAAGCATACAAGCTTTTGGAAGATATGGAAGATCTGGATCTTATTCGTGTATTAAAAGCGCCCTCAAAAATATCCTCACTTCGAAGTCAGATCAAGACGCCGATGAGCAACGAAGAAATTGATAAACACCTTAGCGCAATCCGTAAAGAATGGCCAAGGGTTGCACTTAAATAGGGGATTTGGCTCGGCGAGATGCAAAATATCGCGTCTCTACTCAATAAATTTTTCAACAATCATACCCTCCTTTCAACACTCACAACCTTTTAAACCCTTTTAACTCTACTTTTGACGATCATGATGGTCGAAGAAAGTTTCGCGATACATTTACCGCAATTTGACGGGCCGTTTGACCTGCTGCTTTTTTTTATTGAGCGGGATGAACTGGATATCTACGACATTCCCATTGCCCGCGTTACCGATGATTTTCTGAATTACCTGCACCAGATGACCATCCTGAACATGGAGATCGCCAGCGAGTTTATTTTCGTGGCCGCCACCCTCATGCGCATCAAAGCAAAAATGCTGCTGCCGCGGTATGATGCTGACGATGAAAGTGACGAGGCGGATTCAAAAGAAAACCTGATCAGGAAACTTGTTGAATACAAACGGTTTAAGGAAATATGCGAAGAGCTGCATCCATTTGAGGATGAGCGCTTTAAACAGGAAAAACGTGGTAACATCCGGTTTGACCTGGAGCAGGCTGATCCGGTCGCTTTGCCGGGAGAAGAGTTGTCGGACCTGAGCTTGTATAAATTGATGATGGTTTATGGCCGGCTGATGAAACGCTACCTCAATCGCAGCGAGGAAGTAATTCATACTGTTACGCAATACCCATATACCATCGAACAGCAAAAAAGGGCAATCGAGGACCTTTTGAGGATCAACAAAAAAATGGATTTTAAGTTAATCGCCGGCCAATCAGAAAACAAAGTGCATTTTGTTTACAACTTCCTGGCGGTGCTGGAAATGCTGCAACAGGAATTGATTGATATACAGATTGGGTTGGGCTATAATAATTTTTGGATATCGGCGCGATAGATATGAGACATGAGATTTGAGATTTGAGATAAGTATTTGGCGGGTCAATCCGGATGTTCCGGTACAAAAAAATCAATCCTACATCTGATTTCCGGCTCGAGGGCAAAAAAATTTCAATCTCATATCTCAAATCTCAAATCTCACATCTAATTTCCTACCTTTGCCGCGATTACCATAAATATGAAAAGAGATAAATTGATTTTTAAGCTATTGGACGAAGAACAACAGCGCCAGGAGGAAGGCATTGAACTGATCGCGTCGGAAAATTTTGTTAGTAAACAGGTTATGGAAGCGGCTGGTTCGGTAGCGACCAACAAGTACGCCGAAGGTTTGCCGGGCAAGCGCTATTATGGCGGATGCCAGGTAGTTGACGAAATTGAAACGATAGCTATTAACAGGGCCAAGCAATTATTTAATGCCGAATGGGCAAATGTACAGCCCCACTCGGGGGCGCAGGCCAATGCGGCTGTTATGCTGGCCTGTTTGCAGCCCGGCGACAAAATCTTAGGCTTCGATTTATCGCATGGCGGCCACTTAACACATGGCTCGCCGGTAAATTTCTCGGGTAAATTGTACGAACCTCATTTTTACGGTGTGAAAAAAGACACCGGCTTGGTTGATTATGACCAGCTTAAAAAAGTGGCCTTAAAAGAAAAGCCGAAGATGATCATTTGCGGCGCCTCGGCTTACTCGCGCGATTGGGATTATGAATTTATCCGGAAAGTTGCCGATGAGGTTGGCGCCCTGGTGCTTGCCGATATTTCGCATCCGGCGGGCCTTATAGCACGCGGATTGCTGGCCGACCCGCTGCCGCATTGCCACATTGTAACTACCACCACCCATAAAACATTGCGTGGCCCCCGCGGCGGGATGATCCTGCTGGGCAAGGACTTTGAAAACCCCTGGGGCCTGAAAACACCGAAGGGCGAAGTTAAAATGATGTCGGCCCTATTGGATATGGCCGTTTTCCCCGGCACCCAGGGCGGACCGCTTGAACATATCATTGCCGCCAAGGCCATTGCGTTTGGCGAAGCCCTCACTGAAGATTATATGAAATATATTCTGCAGGTAAAAGTTAACGCAGCCGCAATGGCTAAAGCTTTTACCGACAGGGGTTATGAAATAGTATCCGGCGGAACTGATAATCATTTAATACTGATCGACCTCCGCAATAAAGGCATTACCGGTAAAGCGGCCGAAAACGCCCTGGTAGCCGCCGACATTACGGTAAACAAAAATATGGTGCCTTATGACGATAAATCGCCTTTTGTTACCTCGGGAATACGGGTTGGTACAGCTGCCATAACCACGCGCGGCCTGAAAGAGAAGCATATGGAGCACATTGTTGAACTCATCGACGAAGTGATATGCGCGCCGGAAGACGAAAGCGTTCTGAAAAAGGTACGCAAAAAAGTTCATAAATTGATGGAAGAGCACCCGCTATACAAAGAGAAAGGACAGGATTAACTAAATCGGAGATTGGAGCTGGCCACCTCAGGCCAATTTATCGATTTCTGATTTTTCCAATTGCCAAAATTTCGAGGCTGTATTACCGGCAATAAATTCAAAAAGAAGGCGAATCGGGCCGTTTGCATATAGAATAAGATTGTTGGTAACCTTTTTCTGCGGTTCTGCGTATAAAGACAGGGAAATAAATATCAGGAGCTTCAAAACTTGGAAACAGGATTAAATTTACACGTACTTGTAGTTGATGATAACCAGATAAACCGGTTATTAATGAGCAAAATATTGGCAAAATGGGGCGCAACTGCCGATTTTGCCGAGAATGGGCTGCAAGCTGTTGAAAAAATAGAAAGCAACCGCAACTACGACGTGGTTTTAATGGACGTTTACATGCCCGAAATGGGTGGTATTGAAGCAACCCAACTCGTACGGTCCAAAACAGAACCTTACTTCACCGAATTGCCGATCATTGCCCTTACCGCATCAATGGTTAACGCCGAAGTTAACGAAATGAGAGATGCCGGCATGAACGATTACATCTTAAAACCTTTCGATCCCCCGAACCTATTCAGCAAGCTGAGCAGGTACCAGAAGGTGTGACGATTGAAAGCTGACGGGTAAAAAGCTAAAGCTGCTGTTTCTTTGCAAATTCACTTCAAAACTATTTGACCTTTTATTAGCAGGTTTTCAACCTGTTGTTCGCAACTAAGGGTCATATTTCGCTAATCTATGCGATTCCGCATACCTCCGCGTGAAAACGCTTCCGACATCCTTAACTATTATAAGGTTAAATCAAGACCACAGCTGAGCGTAACAAATGTTACCGTCCGAATATTCCGCCATGGTTAATTTTGTATAATGAAACAAGCTATTTTAACTAACTGGTCATTTTCAAGGGTACTGCGGCTGGTGTTGGGAATTGTAATTTTTGTGCAGGCTCTTTATATTAAAGATGTATCATTAGGCCTAATGGGATTATTATTTACACTGATGCCGGTTTTCAATATCGGCTGCTGTGGCGCGAGCGGGTGTTATGTTCCGTCGAAGCGGATTGAAGAAAATTCCAAAGACGTGGTTTATGAGGAAGTAATTTAATTATAAAAAATATAGAAAGATGAACATTTTTGAGAGGCTATTCGGAAAAAGCGACACTACAGATTTGCAAAGCGTTATTGATGGAGGTGCATTTTTAGTTGATGTAAGGACCCAGGGAGAATATGCACTGGGGCATGTTAAAGGCTCTGTTAATATTCCGTTAGACAGGATACAATCGCAGTTGCCAAAATTTAAGAACAAGAAAAACATTGTTGTATTCTGCCAGAGCGGCGGCAGAAGCAGGATGGCCAAATCGCTTTTAGAACAATGTGGGTTTACAAATGTAATAAATGGCGGTACGTGGAATAAGATCAACGGGCTTGTCAGTTAAGCCCATGTGACGGGTTTCATTTAGTTTTCAAATTTTGTTTTGTTTAGTTGTGTGGTAATGATAGTGCTGCCCGCCAGGCAGTACTATTTTTTTTAAAGCAACTCAAACTCTCCCGTCAATTCTCCTGGCCGGTGGGGAACTAAGCCTGTTGCAAATATCGGTAGTCGATGTTTATCTTTTTTGTCCGGAAATTCAAAAGTTTCGATAAAAAGCTAATTTATGAGTCACATCACATTGGGAACACCTTTGTGACAATTGTATTACATCGTATGTGACTTTGGTCACCATTCGTCTGTTCAAATACATCCACTTTTGCTTTATATCCGGATTAACTAAAATCAAATTAGTTGAACAAAACGGAATTTGTATAAGATGAAATACGTTATTATAGGCGCAGTTGCCGGAGGAGCCAGTACCGCTGCAAGATTAAGAAGGTTGGATGAACATGCCAAAATAATAATTTTTGAAAAAGGAGAATATATCTCCTATGCCAATTGCGGCTTACCTTATTATATCGGCGATGTTATAACCGACAGGAACAAATTGTTCGTACAGACGGCGGCATCGTTTAATCAACGGTTTAACATCGACGTTCGTGCTACGACCGAAGTTACAGGCATAAACCGGGCTGCAAAAACAATAACTGCAAAAGATTTAAAATCCGGCCGGGTTTATGAGGAAAAATATGACAAGTTAGTTTTATCGCCGGGTGCTGAACCATTGCGCCCGCCGCTTCCGGGCATTTCGGGCAGGGGAATATTTACCTTAAGAAATGTTAATGACACCGACGATATAAAAAATTATATCCGGCAAAAAAATGCGAAAAAAGCGGTAGTTATCGGGGCGGGCTTTATAGGCCTCGAAATGGCTGAAAACCTGCATGCGATTGGCCTTGAGGTGACAATTATAGAAATGGGGAACCAAATATTGCCGCCGGTTGATTTTCCCATGGCGGCCATAGCGCAGCAGCACATACGCTCAAAAGGGGTCAAGATGCTTTTAAATAATGGGGTCACCGGCTTTGAGCAGGCTGAAAATGGCCAAAAAGTTTTTTTGCAAACAGGCGACGCATTAGATGCGGACATTGTAATACTATCTATTGGCGTCCGACCCAGCACAAAACTTGCAGTAGACGCGGGCCTAAAAATCGGCACGGCGAGGGGGATATATGTAAATGAGTACCTGCAAACTTCCGATCCGGACATTTACGCAGTGGGCGATGCTATCGAGTTCAAAAATCCGGTAACCAATCAATCAATGGTTACCTACCTGGCCGGGCCCGCCAACAAACAGGGGCGCATTTGCGCCAATAATGTTGTGTTTGGAAATACGCAGAAATATCATGGCTCCATAAATACTGCCATAGTACAGGTATTTGGCATGACTATAGGAACAGCGGGCACAGCTTCAAAACATTTGAATGCCGTCGGTATTGAACATATTGTTTCTACCACCAGTAGCGGATCACATGCCGGATATTTTCCCGGTGCGCAGCAAATTACCATCCAGGTTGCTTTCTCGCCAGCCGATGGGCGTTTATTTAGCGCCCAGGTGGCAGGGTTTGACGGGGCAGATAAACGCCTGGATATTTTAGCATCTGTTATCAAAAGAAACGGAACAGTATACGAGCTGGCTGAATTCGAGCATGCTTATGCACCCCAGTATTCTTCGGCAAAGGACCCTATAAACATGGCCGGCTTTGTGGCGGAAAATATCCTGCAAAACAGGTTAAGCATATTTTACTGGAATGAACTGGAAAAAATAAGTGAAGATGATCTGCTTATAGATGTAAGAAGTCCCGGCGAGTTCGCCAGCGGCCGGATTGACCACGTTATAAACATACCTGTCGACGAAATAAGAGACAGGCTTGACGAAATACCTCCTGCGAAAAACATTTTTATCTATTGCGAGGCCGGCATAAGAGGCTACCTGGCTCAACGGATATTAAAGCAAAATGGCTTCGGGCATGTTTTTAATCTTTCAGGGGGATACCGCTTATGGAGAACCTGCACGAATGAGTTGTTAGCAGCCTGCACTTATGCCATTGCGGACGAAGCGCAGATATGACCTATAAAAATCGTTAAATTTAAACCTGTTAAAAACCGCTTTATGGACTTTGTAACAACCTTCACATCGGCCTTCGAACCCGCCTTAATAGAAGAGATACACCGGTTTGGTGACTTAAAAAAGTTCAGGGAGGGCGATATTATTATGGATTATGGAAAATACGTCCACATGATGCCGATTGTGATAAGCGGCATACTGAAGGTGCTCAGGATGGATGAGAATGGGAAGGAGATACTTTTGTATTATTTATCAAGCAATGAAAGCTGCTCAATGGCATACAGCTGTTGTATGGAAGCCAGGGAAAGCGAAATAAAAGCAGCAGCCGAAGACGACGGCGTATTGATAGCAATACCGCATGCCAAACTTGACGAATGGCTATGCAAATATCCGGGCTGGAAAAACTACATCATGCATAGTTTTAATGAGCGGTTTTTAGAATTACTGAAGTCTATTGAAAGTTTTGCTTTTCATAAATTGGATGACCGCCTTATAGCCTACCTGAAAGAAAAGCAGCGTCTTTCGGGCTCAAGTGTGATCAGGGTGTCGCATTACCTGATAGCTGACGAACGAACTGGCCACTTCGCGCGTGGTGTCTCGCGCCTCCTTAAACAATTGGAAAATGACGGTAAAATACTCTTATACCGGAACGAAATAAAGTTGCTGAACGAATTAAATTAACGCAGCCTGTCACATGTTTTATTCCCAGCATCACTTTTATAAGTAACATTAGTCACACAGCCGGGCCTTAGTATCTGTTAGCTTTGACTAACTTAAATTAACGATATGAAAAGGAATATGGGAACAATTGACCGGACAGTACGTATCCTGGCCGCGATTGCAATTTTTATTTTGTATTATTTTGCTGTTATTTCGGGCACCTTAGCAATAGTATTGTTGATAGTTGCGGCAATATTTATTTTCACCAGCCTAATGGGCTTTTGTCCGTTGTATTATCCTTTTGGTATAAAAACTTGTAAAACTTCTGATTGAATACCAGGAATCAACAAACCGCAAGGCAGGATAAATGGAATACTGGCAACTGTCAGCAATCTGCAATCTTTAAAATCTGTCGAATCAAATAAATCAGTGAAAAATCTGTAATGCTTATTCTGCGTAGGCAACAGTAGCGATACTCAACTTCAATCCCTCAATTTTTAGTAATTGTGTGCCGCAGGCTTCCAGCGTTGAGCCGGTTGTTATAACATCGTCAACTAGTAAAACATGTTTATTTTTTAGTCTTTCAGGGTTTTCGATCGTGAAAACGTCCTGCATATTTTCAAACCTTGCAAAACGCGATTTATGGGTCTGAGTTTCTGTGACCGTTGTGCGGACAAGGTTGTTAATTTCCACAGCCGCATTTAATTTTTCCGCCAGCCCTTCTGCAAAATGGGCGCTTTGGTTATAGCCGCGCTGCTGCAGCCTTTTTCTATGCAGCGGAACGGGAACTATCAGATCGACCATATTAAATACCTCATTTTGAGCTAACTGCCCGCCCGCGATATTACCCAGTAAATTCCCGATCTGTTTCATGCCCCGGTACTTAAACTGGTGCATCAAATTCTGAACCTTACCACCTTTTGAAAAATAATAAAGCGAGTAAGCGCCCTGTAATTGAATTTTGCCCCAAAACTGTTGCGCAACTATGTTATCGGGCTGTAAATGGAAGTTGGTAAAAGGCAAGCCGTACCTGCAAGCTGTGCAAATCAGCTGCTCATTAGCCACCAGGCTTTCTCTGCAAGCGGCACAAAGTTCCGGAAACAGCAGGGAGACAAAATCGGCGAGGTAGCTTTGCTGCAATTTCATTTTATGAATTTAGCGCGGATTTTTATTACTGCAAAATTTTTGCCTTTTCCTTTATGGCAAGCTGCCCGCAGGCGGCATCAATGTCTTTTCCCCGGCTGCGGCGCAGATTTGTTGTAATGCCTTGTTTGCGTAAATATTCTGCAAACGCTTCAATTTTATCCTCACCTGCATTTATGAAATTAGCGAATGCAATGGGGTTATACTCTATGATATTGACTTTGCAGGGCAGATGTTTGCAGAAACGGGCCAGTTCAACAGCATCCTGGATAGTATCGTTAAAGCCCTCGAAAACAATATACTCGTAAGTTACCGGGTTTTTGGTTTTGGCGTAATAATATTTTAACGCTTCCGCGAGCGACTTTAACGAATTTTGTTCGTTGATGGGCATAATTGTATTCCGCTTCTCGTCGTTGGCCGCGTGTAAGGATAGCGCCAGGTTGAATTTCACTTGGTCGTCGCCAAGCTTTTTTATCATTTTTGCGATGCCGGCGGTCGATACCGTTATCCGCTTCGCCGCCATATTAAGCCCCTCTTCCGAAGTTATCTTTTCGACAGAATCCAAAACGTTTTTGTAATTCAGCAATGGCTCGCCCATGCCCATATACACAATGTTTGATAGCGGTATGCCATAGTTTTCGCGTGCCTGCCGGTCAATCAGCACCACCTGGTCGTAAATTTCATCAGGATTTAAATTGCGTTTGCGCTCCATATAACCGGTGGCACAAAATTTACACGTCAAGCTGCAGCCCACCTGCGATGATACGCAGGCTGTCATCCTGTCTGGCGTAGGGATCAGGACGCCCTCGATCAGGTGATTATCGAATAAAATGAAGGAGTTTTTTATTGTTTTGTCAGCACTGAACTGAGAGTTATTAATTTTGACATGGTTGATGGTAAAATTTTCATCGAGCCTCGCGCGAAGTTCCTTTGAGAGATTGCTCATCTCATCAAAAGAAACACAGGATTTCTTCCAAAGCCATTCATAAACCTGTCTGGCCCTGAAACCTTTCTCATCCATCCTGCTGATAAAATATTCCTGCAAAGTTTCCAGGTCAAAACTACGGATGTCAATTTTATCGTTTGCGTGCTTCACACCACAAAAGTACGAAATTAAAAAAACTATCTTTTTAAAACGTTCGTTATGTTTAAAAACAGTAACTTGCATTGATAATTGGTGCAGTTTAACCTATTGATTTTTAAGCCCTAGCGTTTTGCAATTTATTACTAATGAAAAGTTTTAAGGCTGATTATGTTTTCCCCGTCTGTTCCGCTCCCATTAAAAATGGGATCGTTACCGTTGATGATTTTGGGAAGATAATATCAGTTGGCGTGCATAACCCCGATACAGAAATTGACGATGTGCCTCTCGAAAAACTCAGCGGTATAATTTGCCCTGGGTTCATCAATACGCATTGCCACCTTGAGCTCTCGCACCTTAAAGGCAAAATAAGCCCGCACAGAGGACTGGTGAATTTTATTAAAGAGGTTCAAAAACTGCGGGGGGCCGATGCAGGCGAAGTGAACGACGCCGCCATAAAAGCGGATCACGATATGCGCCAAAACGGCATCGTTGCCGTAGCCGACACAGCTAATACCAATGTAACCATACCCATTAAAGCCGGCAGCAAATTATATTACCATAGCTTTATCGAGTCTTTTGGTTTTTTACCCAACCAGGCCGAAATGGTATTTAACAATGCCCTGGCGCTGTTAAATGAATTTAAACCGCGGTCGTGTTCGATAACCCCGCATGCGCCTTATTCAGTCTCAAAGGAACTGTTTAGGCTTATACGCGAGCATAGCGCAGCCGGGGCGAATCTTATCAGCATACATAACCAGGAATGCGACGATGAGAATAAATTTTACCGGTACAAACAGGGCGCATTTATTGATCTGTACAAAGATTTAGGGATAGATATTTCATATTTCAAGCCGCACGCACGCAATTCGCTTCAATCAATAATGCCGCTTTTAACAAACCAGCAGCAAATTCTGCTGGTGCATAATACCTGCACCAATTTAAAAGACATCTATTTTATCAAGAGGTTCGACCGTAAAATAAACTTTTGTTTTTGCCCCAATGCCAACTTATATATCGAGAATAAGGTGCCCAAGGTCGACCTGTTTTTAGAGCAGGGTTATAATATCACTTTAGGCACCGACAGCCTCGCATCAAACGATGGGCTCTGTATTTTAAGTGAAATGCGTACGCTCCAGCAAAAATTTGCAGGACTTGAGCTGGCCAGGCTTGTTGAATGGGGTACCAAAAACGGAGCGAAGTACCTGGGCATCGATGATGAAAAAGGCACGCTCGAGGCCGGCAAAACTCCCGGTTTAAACCTTATCACAGGTTTAGATGGCCTGAAGATAACGCCCGAGGCAAAAGTGACGAGATTGGTTTAGTGAAGCTGAAATATTTGCTGTCAGTGCACTTGCGACAAACTTTTAAATGTATAATGAATAGATTATAGATAGAAAATTGAGTAATTTTGTATATGGAAACGTTAATAATGCACCCCCGAAGTAAAGATCGGTTGTTGGCATTAAAAGCTATCGCTAAAGCGTGGAAAATAAATGTTGAAACAAGCCCGTATGATCCCGATTTTGTGGCAATGGTAAAGAAAGCCGAAAAGAGAGGTAACTATAAAGATATTGATCCGAATGATGTATGGGGCAGTTTAAACTTAAAATAGAAGAATTAGCTGAAAAGCATATAAAACAGCACTTTAAATCAGGCGATAAGGCAAGTATCAAAAAAATCGAAAAAATACTCTCAGAACTAGCGAGACACCTTATACAGGCGTAGGAAATCCAGAGCCTTTAAAATATGAGCTTACCGGTTTTGGTCGAGAAGAATAAATCAAAAGGACAGGCTGATCTATAAAGTTGATGAAAATATCGTAACTATTTTCGTTATCTCTGCTATGGGCCACTATAGCTAATAAAAATCGCTTCCAGGCAAAAATTTACATATTTCGTCTTAGAAAGAATATATTACCCCCGTACAAGTTTCGAACAAATAAGGTGCGGGCCACAGAAGCGTCTTAAATAATTCCGCCAAAGGAGCGCAGAAACTTCCTAAATTTGACGCAAACATTTTCAACAAAAATGAAACATCTCGATATAACGGTAAAAGGCAAGGTGCAGGGTGTGTTTTACCGCGCATCGACAAAAGCCGTGGCCGACCAGCTTGGAGTTAAAGGGTACGCCAAAAATGAGCCAAACGGCGATGTAGTTATCGCTGCCGAGGCGGATGACGTTGCGCTGGAGATGTTTTTGGAATGGTGCCACGAGGGCCCCGAACATGCTATTGTAAATTCTGTTGCAAGCCATGAAGGCGAATTAAAAAACTATCGTAATTTTGAAATTGTAAGAAAGGGTTTATAGCATTTATAAACTTGCAAATTAATTCGCTGTAATAATCATTGTCAACCGCTAAAAAATTTGCCTGGCAGACTGCCATTTATGGTACAAGCACTATTGCCGGCCGTGTACTAAGTTTTTTCCTGACACCCGTTTATACCCATGCCTATTCGGCCGGGGTATACGGCATATTAACCACCATGTTCAGCTGGGCCTCTATTTTGAATGCCGTAATGGCGTTCGGGATGGAAACCACTTTTTTCAGGTATCTTCAAAAATATTCGGAAAACAAGACAAGGGTTTACAATAATGCCTTCGCCTCGATATTTTCCATCACCATTATCTTCCTGCTGCTTACACTCCCTTTTACCGGGAAAATTGCCGACTTTATTAAGGTAGGTAAAGGTTCTACCCACCAGGATTTTACCAGTTTTATACTGTTCTTCATATTTATATTGATCATTGATGCATGGTGCGTTATTCCCTTTGCAAAACTAAGGGCCGAAGGCAAACCCGGAAGGTATAGTATTATCAAGTTTATAAACGTAATGATCTTTATAGCCTTCAACCTCATTTTTATCTGGGGCCTGCCTTTTTGGATAAACCACCACCTGCCGGGCTCGGTATGGGTAAATAGCTGGTTTGTAAAGGGCTGGGTAGGTTATGTTTTTTTATCGAACCTGATCTCCAGCGCGCTAACATTCTTTTTGTTGCTGCCTGAATTACTAAAACTCAGGTTTGATTTTGACGGTAAAATGCTGCGCGAAATGTTCGCCTATAGCTGGCCGGTGCTGGTTGCCAATATTTCGTTTATAATAAATGAGAATTCGGATAAAGTATTTTTAGGCAAGCTGCTTCCGCAGGGCATCAGCGCACAGCAGGTGGGCATTTATGGCGCCTGTTATAAAATTGCATTGTTCCTGAGTATATTTATACAGGCCTTCAGGCTGGGCGCCGAACCTTTTTTCTTTAATCATGCCAAAAATAAAAACGCCGGTCAAACTTATGCCCGTATAATGGATTATTTTGTGATTACGGTTTGTGTAATATTTATTGGATTAGTAGCTAATATCGAGATACTTAAATATTTCATAAAAGGGCACGATGCTAAACAAACCGCGATATACTGGACCGGTTTAGATGTAATACCGCCATTGCTCTTCGGCTACGTGAGCCTTGGTATTTACATGAACTTATCGGTATGGTACAAGCTGTCCGATCAAACAAAATATGGCTTATATATCTCGGGCGTGGGCGCGATACTCACCATAGTTTTAAACATCCTCTTCATCCCGAAATACAGCTATATGGCATCAGCCTGGGTTTCGTTAATTGCTTATGCCTGCATGATGGTGCTCTCCTACATATGGGGGCAGCAAAATTACCCTATCCCCTACGATCTAAAAAAGAACCTTGCTTATATAGTTTCATCCGTTATTATCGTTTATCTATCGTTCTATGTTTTCGGCAGGAATATATTTATAGGCGACGGGTTCTTACTGTTGTACGTAACAGTTGCTTTTTATTTTGAACGGAAAAACTTAAGGGCTATATTTAATCGATGAACATCAGGATAATAAACAGATCAAAAAACGCCCTGCCCGCCCACGAAACACTGCATGCAGCCGGTATGGACCTGCGGGCCAGCCTCGAAGAAACGATATCCCTTAAACCGATGGAGCGCAAACTGGTGCCTACTGGCCTGTACATGGAGCTGCCGGAAGGATTTGAAGCGCAAATACGCCCGCGAAGCGGACTTGCTTTTAAACATGGTATAGGAATCGTAAATTCGCCCGGTACAATCGACGCGGATTATCGCGGGGAAATTAAAGTGCTGCTGATCAATTTTTCGGACCAGGTGTTTGAGATCAATACCGGCGACAGGATAGCGCAGATGATAGTTTCGCGGCATGAAAAGGTAAGCTGGGAAGAAGTAGAACTGCTGAATGAAACAACACGCGGCGCCGGCGGTTATGGTCATACAGGGGTTGGATAGGTGAAGGAGCCAGGAACCAAGAGCCAAGAACCAAGAGCCAAGAGTCAAGAACCAAGAACCAGGAGTTAAGTCAGGAATATTTAAAAAAGTGACAAAGAACAAATAAGGATGTGATGGGGAAAAAATTTAGATACATTATGTGCCGGTGCGAAGCGAAAATTCTTCCAATCCTGAGCCCAACGATGCTTTCCATCCTGGTCTTTGGCTGTTTGTTCATGACTTTCCCCGCAGCCATTTTTGGTCAAAATAATCCTTCAGCCGGCGTTTCCGGCAGGCCAATGAGCAACGCTGACAGCGCATCGGTAAAAACGCTTTTTTTCGATGCGCTGGTCAAAAAAACTGTCGAAGACCTTCCCACAGCATCAAATCTTTTCGAGCGTGTATTGCAAATCGATCCGGCGAATGATGCGGCGATGTTTGAACTGGCCAATCTTAAAAAGTTAAAAAGTGATAACCAGGGCGCCCGCCAGCTGCTGGAAAAAGCGGTTACTATTAAACCGGACAATGAGTGGTACTGGAGCGCATTAGCTGATTGTTACGAAAAAAACAATGATTTCGGCAAACTTGAAAATGTTTTCAACCAGCTGATCAGGATAAACCCCGACAAGCCTGACTATTACTTCGACCTGGCAAATGCCTACTTTTTCCAGGGCAAATACGACGAGGCATTGGATGCTTACAATAAATTGGAAAAAATAACCGGGGAAACCGACGAATTGCTTGCCGACAAACAAAAAATTTATCTGAAACAAGGCAAAGTTGACCTGGCGGCAAACCAGTTAGAGGAAATGATTGCCCGCAATCCGGCGAAAATAAAGTATTACCTCTTTCTTTCTGAATTATATAGCGCCAATAACTTTGCCGATAAGGCCCTGAAAGTGCTTCAGGCTGCTGAAAAGATCAACCCAAACAGTGGGCTGGTGCACCTGGCCCTTGGTGACATTTACCGCGACAAAAAAGACTACGAAGCAAGCTTTAATGAGCTCACACTAGCTTTCGCCATCCCGGATGTGGATATCGAGCAAAAAATAAAAATCATTTATGGCTACCTGCCAAAATTTCCCGATCCCAATGCAAAAGCCAGCGCGCTGGAGTTAAGCCGGATACTCACCACGGCACATCCCGGCGATTCGCGGGCTTACGCCGCCTACGGCGATATGCTGCTGCAAAACGAAAAACCTAAGGATGCGAAAGAAATGTACAAAAAGTCCATCGCCCTCAACAGCCAGGTATACGAAGTGCAGGAACAATTGGTGAGGATTGAATTAGGCGAGAACGATACTGATGCTGCCATAAAGGACGGCGAGAACTCATTATCGTTCTATCCAAACCAGGCATGGATGAATTATCTTGTGGGCATTGCGTGGCTGCAAAAAAAGGATTACAATAAAGCGGTGGAATACATTAAAAATGCCACCGCCCTGGAGTTCCAGGACAAGGAATTACTTGCACAATGTTACTCATCCCTCGGCGATTGTTACCATAGCTTAAAAGACAATAAAAACTCTGACGCCTCATACGATAAAGCTTTAACCTATAATGCTGATAATGTATTTACCTTAAACAATTATGCGTATTATTTATCGTTAAGAGGTGAGCAACTGGACAAGGCCGCCTCGATGTCGAAACGCTCGAATGATCTGCAGCCGAACAATGCATCGTTTGAAGACACCTATGCATGGATATTATTTAAACAAAAAGATTATGCAGGTGCAAAATTATGGATCGAAAAAGCGCTTGCCGATGATAAAACCAACAGTTCGGTAAAATCCGAGCATTATGGCGATATCATGTTTTACATGGGCAACGTGGATGCTGCCGTTGAGAACTGGAAAAAAGCCAAAACCTATGGGGACCAGTCGCCGGTTTTAGAAAGAAAAATTAATGAAAGAAAGTACGTTGAATAACATCGCTTTTAAAAAAGGGCGCTCAACCAGTTGTGTTATAATATTGTTGTCAATTTTCATGTTGTTAGTAATAGCCGGCTGTAAAGCAAAAAAACAGCTTATAATTAAACCGGTTAAAGTTGATACCATGGCGAAAACAATTGATCCAAAAATCGCGAAACTTAATGCACTGAGGGCATCGCAGACTGATTTCGATACGTTTTCGGGCAAGGCGCGCACCCATCTTGATATAGGCGGGAACAGTAATGATGTTACTTTAACCATACGCATAAAAAAAGATCAAAAAATTTGGGTCTCTATCACCGCAATTGCAGGCATTGAAGTAGCCAGGGCATTAATTACGCCCGACAGCATATTGCTTATTAACCGCCTTCAAAGCCTATACGTAAGACAGCCTTTCAGTTACGTAAATAAATTCGCGGGGAACGAAGTAAACTATAAAACGATAGAATCATTGCTTATTGGAAATGCAATTCCCGAACTGCTTACCGAAAATGCAGATTTCGCGACGGATTCCGCCAATATTACGCTGAGCGGCAATTTAAATGAAATTGTTTTTAAACTTGTTGCAGGGCCGCAAATGAAGGTAATTCAAACAAAACTTGACAATGCCGATGCCGCGCAATCGTTGCAGGTAACCAACGGTGCGTTTATACAGGCGGGCACACGGCTTATCCCATCGCAAATAGATATAACGTCCCTGGTAAAAAATAAAAAAATTCAGGTTAATTTGCGGTACGTAAAATCCGACTTTAACGTGCCGCTTGACTTTCCTTTTAATATCCCGTCGAGGTATAAGGAAGCGAATTAGGTTGAAAGAGGTTGTAAGGGTTGTAAAAGTTGTAAGGGTTAAAAAAAGATTAATATTTATGCGGTTTCAACCTTTACAACCATAAATTATGCCGGTGTTCTTTTTTTGTTGAAACGTTGAAATGTTGTAAAGTTGAAATGTTGTTTGAATGTGCCGAAATGAAAAATCTTCGATCACCGCAGCATCCCAACTTTCCAACATTACAACCTTAAAACATTACAACATAATAAATGAAATTTTTAAAAATATTATTCTTTGTCGCCTGTGTTTTTGCTGTATTTAGGGTACATGCGCAAAGCAGCAGCGAGTTAAAACGGCAGCGCGATATATTAACGCAGCAGTTAGAGCAGCTTAACCACGAGTACGAAGAAACCGCAAACAACAAACGCACCACCTTAAGGCAACTGAGCTTGTTAAAGCAACAGATAAACCTGCGCGAGGAGAAGATCAACAATATAAATTCGGAGGTAAGGAACCTTGACAACCAGATTTCGGAGAGCAATCATTTTGTACACAATTTACAGGACCAGTTAGACCAGCTGAAAAAAGAATATGCGGCCATGGTGCTTTTTACATATCGTAACCAAAGCGCCTACAATAAATTGATGTTTATTTTTGCTGCAAAAGACTTTAACCAGGCGTATAAACGTTTAAAATATTTACAGCAGATAGGCGCATACCGCGAACGGCAGGCCAACTATATCCAGGAAACGCAAACCGAACTGCATGTTAAAATTGTTGAGCTGGATAAAAACAAAAAGGAGAAAGGCAACCTGCTTGCCGACCAGGTAAAAGAAAAAGCCACCCTTGGCAAAGAGAAAAATGACCAGGTACAGGCGGTAGCCGATCTGTCGAGGCATGAAGGACAGTTAAAAAAGCAGCAACAGGAGGTACAAAGAAAGATAGCCAAAACAAACAGGGAGATTAACGCCGCCATACGCAGAGAAATTGAAGAAGCCCGGCGCAAAGCTGAAGAAGAAGCAAGGATAGCGGCAGCGAAGGCTAAAGCTGAAAACAGAGAAGTTGCAATCCCTAAAACAAAGGTGATAACAAAAACCTCCACTGCCAGCGAGGTTTTAAATGCTACACCGGAAGCGGCGCGGCTGTCGAGCGATTTTTTGGGTAACCGGGGCTCTTTGCCCTGGCCGGTGGCCAACGGTAATGTGTTACAGGGCTTTGGCCAATACTACGACAATATCGGCATTAAGAATGAAAGCTATGGCTGGGACATCCGGACAAACACCGGCGCATCGGTACGGGCAGTGTTCCAGGGAGAGGTTAAAAGCATTCAAAACATTAGCGGTACCTGGCTAATTGTGATACAGCACGGCGAGTATTTTACGGCATACTCAAACCTCAAATCGCTCAGTGTGCACGAGGGGCAAAAGGTGAGTACAAAACAAACTATCGGCACAGTGGCAACTGATCCTTCAACCGGCGAGGCCGTTGTAAATTTCGCTTTATATAAGGGTACAACCCCCGTTAACCCTAAAATTTGGCTGGCCCCGAATTAGTTTTTTTGAACTTTTTAATATTTTTAATGATTATATTTGTAACCTGATTTAGAAAAAGTGTTATGCATATTTCAGTTGTTTTGTTTTTGAGCAATCTTTTTTCAACTGACATGCTGGTAATTGTGTTTTTTGCACTGATACTGTTTGGCGGTGAAAAGCTCCCTGAAATTGCGCGCGGGCTGGGGAAAGGGATACGCGATTTTAAAGACGCATCGGAAGGCGTAAAACGCGAAATAAATAACCAGATAAATAGCTACGAAGAAAAAAGGGCCGAAGAAGCCCTGAATAAGCAGGCGGAAGCAATCCAGAATCAACACCAGGAAAATGCCGGCGCCGCGGCCGATAGCCACCCTGTAGTTGAAAATACGATGCCGGTAAATGAAAATCATTTTAACAATAGTGAAAATACAGAAACCGGGACAAACGGAGAGGTTCATGATGAGGCAGTTACCGGCCATAATGAGACCGGGCCGCAAACAGAGGCCGGCAGCAAAATAAGGGTGTAAATTAAGAATACATAAAAATATAAATCATATTAAAATTATCAATTATGGGACTTTTAGAGCCATGGCACATTATAATAATCGTCTTCGCGCTTTTGCTGATGTTTGGCGGTAAAAAGATTCCTGAACTAATGAAAGGTTTGGGCAGGGGTATGAAGGAATTTAAGGATGCGCAAAATGGCGAAAGCAGCAGCGCTCCTACAAATACAAATACCAATCCCCCCGCTAATTCCGGGGACAAGCCACGGGTTTAGTCTGGGGATCGAAATCAAGAATCACGAACCAGGCGGGATGAAATCCATCCCGGTCCTTTAGTCTTTATTAACTTATCTGTTGATTTTATTCAATTCAACAGATAAGTTTTTTATTTTAGGCCCATGGCTAAATCATATACCTCCCTGAGCGAAATACAGCGGGATATTGCGGGAGGAGCGACCACAGTTGAAAAGCTGGTAAAAGGTTACCTTGATAAAATTGCGTTGAACGCTCACCTGAATGCTTTTAATGAAGTATTTGACAAGGAAGCTATAATTTGTGCTGAAAAAGTCGATTCGCGTATAAAACAGGGTATCGCCGGGAAGCTGGCGGGGATGGTTATCGCTATAAAAGATAATATCTGCTATAAAGGGCATAAGGTAAGCGCCTCGTCAAAAATCCTGCAAAACTTCACTTCCATTTATTCATCCACCATAGTCGAACGCTTGTTAGCGGAGGACGCGGTGATCATCGGTCGCTGCAACTGCGACGAGTTTGCCATGGGGGCATCAAACGAAAACTCCTATTTCGGCCCGGTAAAAAATCACGCCGATGAAACCCGTGTGCCGGGCGGATCATCGGGCGGATCAGCCGTGGCGGTGCAGGCAGGCATGTGCCACGCAGCCATTGGCACCGATACGGGTGGCTCAGTACGGCAGCCTGCTTCTTTTTGCGGGCTGATTGGGCTTAAACCTACATATGGCCGCATTTCAAGGCATGGCATTATAGCCTATGCTTCCTCATTCGACCAGGTAGGGCCCATTACGCGGTCGATAGAGGATGCCGCCCTTTTATTGGGAATTATGGCCGGCCCCGACGAATATGACAGCACCCTGGCAGACACAGCAGTGCCATCATTCAGCAAAAACATCCGGGCAACGTCGCCAAAAAAAATCGCTTATTTACAGGAAGCGCTATCGAGCCCCGGCGTGGATGATGATGTTAAAAGTAACCTTGTTAAATACATCGATAAACTGCGCGCGGACGGACATACCGTTAAACCCATAGCTTTCGAGTACCTGGATTACCTGGTGCCGGCGTATTATATCCTGGCCATGGCCGAGGCATCCTCCAATCTTTCGCGATATGACGGCGTACATTATGGCTATCGCAGCCCGGCGGCAGTCGATTTAGTCTCCACCTATAAACGCTCACGCTCGGAAGGGTTCGGCAAGGAGGTGAAACGCCGCATTATGTTAGGTACGTTTGTGCTGAGTGCGGGATATTACGATGCCTATTTTGCCAAAGCTCAAAAAGTCCGCAGGCTGATAAGGGAAAAAACCGATGCCATTTTAAAAGAATACGATTTTATCCTTATTCCTACCGCCCCCGAACCCGCATTCCCCATCGGGAGAGTTGAAAAAGATCCGGTTGTTACGTATCTTTCTGATATTTTTACCGTACAAGCATCATTAACGGGCGCACCGGCTATTTCTTTGCCCGCAGGCAATAATAGCAAGGGATTGCCGTTAGGATTACAACTGTTGACACGTCACTTTGAAGAGCAGGAGTTGTTAAATTTTTCTAAATATTTCCTTGAACTATAAAGATTTAATAAATTAGTAAAAATTAATTTAAATTACATCCCCTGATTAAACCCTTTAAAGAAATGAAGAGATCATTTACTTTAATTATTTGTTTATTATCGTTACAAATAGTTAAAGCTGCCTCTTATTCTGCAGCAGTTCCGTCGCGTTTTGCCATGCAGCTTGTTTTTCAAAATAACATCCTGCCGCAAAATTTATCCGCAGCCAATTTTGTCGACTATCGCGATACCGTCATCCTGCCGGTAGTAAACCAGCCTCGGCCCTTATCAGGCCAGAGCAATATATTTATGCGCCGGCTCGATTCGCTAAAGAGAGATGTACCGCTGGATTACAATGAATATGTACAAAGCTACATCGAAATATACGCGCATAACCGCGATGAGATGGGCCGCGTTTTGGGGCTCACGAAGTACTATTTCCCTATTTATGAAAAAGCATTCAGGGATGCGGGCATACCCGAAGAAATAAAATATTTATCTATAGTTGAATCCAAGCTCGATCCGTACGCGGTCTCGAGGGTTGGGGCAACCGGCCTCTGGCAATTTATGTACACCACCGCAAAATTGTACGGCCTGAATATGGACGATTACATCGATGAGCGGCGCGATCCCGTGCAGTCGAGCTATGCCGCAGCGGCTTATTTAAAGGATGCCTACGAGGAATTTGGCGACTGGCTGCTTGCTATTGCTTCGTACAATTGCGGCAAAAGCAATGTTGAGCATGCTATTGCAAGGGCGGGCGGCGCCAGCGACTTTTGGTCTATACGGCAATACCTGCCAGTTGAAACAAGAGGATATGTACCTGCGTTCATCGCGGTAGCTTATTTAATGAACTATTACGACAAGCACAATATAGTACCGCAGCCCTGCGACTTTTTGGTGAAGACGGACACCGTTTTAGTAAATAAATATGTTTCCTTGGGTTCCATAGCCCATGCTTTGGATATGGACCTGAAAGAGCTCACTATTTTAAATCCGGCGTACAAGCGGATGGTTATTAACGGTACCAGCCAGGCGCCGCGCAGGCTCGTTATCCCGCAAATTGAAAAAACAAAATACAGCGCCTTGTATGAGGCGTTGAATAATAATCCGGCCCCTCTGCATGCTGAATATGCATCATACGCCGACAATGGCCAAAAAAGCCGCCCCTTATACCATAAGGTACGGAAGGGGGAAACGCTGCGCGAAATAGCTGATTCCTATGGCGTGGAATTGCAGGATATTAAAGCCTGGAACCATCTTCATAATAACAAGGCCGTACCCGGACGAAAACTAAAACTCAGTGAACCATCAGACGAATCAGATGAAAGGCCTTTAGCTAAGCATAATCACAATTACATAACTTATAAGGTAAAACGGGGAGATACGCTCAGGGGAATAGCTTCCAGGTTTGACGGAAATTCTGTTGAAAAGATAAAGCTGGTAAATGGATTGAAAAAAAATCAGTTGCAGCCGGGCATGACGATCAGGATCAGCAAAGGGTAGTTTTTTTTAGATATGAGACATGAGATATTAGATTTGAGATAGGAAGGATTAGATGGAAATCGGTCGATCCATCGTACCGGTTAATATCCTGATCTTCAAATTTTCAAACTCATCTTTCAAATCTCGTCTCTCAAAGCTATCTTCTTCTGAAAAGAATTGTAATTTTGAGCAACGAAACTGAGACGATGAACAAACCTACCCGTAACCAGGACGCACTAAATTACCATTCGAAAGGCCGCCCCGGAAAAATACAAGTAGTACCTACTAAGCCTACCAACTCTCAGCGGGACCTCAGTATGGCTTATTCGCCGGGCGTTGCAGAACCCTGCCTTCAAATTGCCGATAATATTGATGATGTTTATAAATACACTGCTAAAGGCAACCTCGTCGGTGTGATCAGCAACGGGACCGCTGTGCTTGGGCTGGGAAATATCGGCCCTGAAGCAAGTAAGCCGGTAATGGAAGGAAAGGGCCTTCTGTTTAAGATCTATGCCGATATAGATGTTTTTGACCTTGAAGTTAACGCAAAAACGGTTGATGAGTTTGTAAATATCGTAAAGGCGCTTGAGCCTACCTTCGGAGGCATTAACCTGGAAGATATTTCGGCTCCTACCTGTTTTGAAATTGAGCGCCGGCTAAAGGCCGAAATGAAAATCCCGGTGATGCACGACGACCAGCATGGTACCGCCATCATCTCGGGCGCGGCACTGATAAACGCCTGCCAGATACAAGGTAAGAAGCTGGATAAAATAAAGATGGTAGTTAACGGTGCAGGCGCCGCTGCTGTTTCGTGTTCAAAAATGTACCTGGCGCTGGGGGTCAAAAAAGAAAACCTCGTCATGTTCGACATCAATGGCCTGATCACCCCTGACCGCAAAGACCTTGATGATATCCGCCTTGAATTTGCCACCCGGCGAAAGGATGCAAAAACACTGGCCGAGGCGATGAAAAACGCTGATGTTTTTGTCGGCCTCTCTGCGGGCAATGTGGTTACGCCTGATATGCTGAAGGCGATGGCAAAAAACCCGGTGGTGTTCGCAATGGCTAACCCTGAACCTGAAATTGCTTACGACCTGGCCATTAATGCGCGCAAGGATATAATTATGGCTACAGGCCGCTCCGATTTTCCGAACCAGGTAAATAATGTGCTTGGTTTCCCGTATATCTTCAGGGGGGCGCTTGACGTACGGGCGACCGCTATAAATGAGCCCATGAAGATAGCCGCCGTTAATGCCATTGCCGGGATGGCAAAAAAGCCAATTCCCGAAGCGGTTAACCTGGCCTATAATACCACCAACCTCAAGTTCGGCAGGGATTATATCATTCCCAAGCCCATGGACCCCCGCCTGATCACCGAAGTTTCGGCGGCAGTTGCCCGGGCTGCGATAGATTCGGGTGTTGCGCGTAAGACAATACCCGATTGGGATGCATATGCCGAGGAACTTAGATCGAGAGTTGGAACGAACGATAAACTGCTGCGCAATTTAACTAATAAGGCCCGGCAGGCGCCCAAGCGGATTGTTTTTGCGGAAGCAGATACCTATAAAATTTTGCGGGCAGCCCAAATAGTTAAGGAAGAAGGGATTGCCACCCCGATTTTGCTCGGCAATGTCGACAAGATCAGGCAAATAATGAAAGATAATGACATTAACCTTGGCGATGTGCAGATCATCGACCCGATGAGCAATTGTGAACGCCTGGATGAATATGCCGACTACCTGTACAATAAGCGCCAGCGGAGGGGAGTCACCTTATTTGAGTCGAAAAAATTGCTGCATGACCGCAACTATTACGGCGCCTGCATGGTCCAGTTCGGCCAGGCAGATGCGCTTATATCCGGCCTTACGAAAGATTATGTGACCACCATTAAACCGGCGCTGCAAATCATCGGCACGGGCGAAGGCGTGAGAAGGGTTGCCGGCATGTACATGATGATCACCAAAAAAGGGCCTATATTTTTTGGTGATACCACCGTTAATGTTAACCCTACTGTGCAGGACCTGGTGGATATTACCGTTTTGATGGAGCATTCCGTGCGGCAATTCAATATAAATCCCAGGGTTGCTATATTATCCTATTCCAACTTTGGGGCGAACGACGGGCCGATACCCGAAAAAACAAGGGAAGCAGTCAGCATTTTGCATGAAAAATACCCGGAAATAATAGTCGATGGCGATATGCAGGCCAATTTTGCACTAAATTCCAGCCTGCTTGCCGATAATTTCCCCTTTTCGACACTTGCCGGAAAACCGGCCAATACCTTGATCTTTCCGAACCTCGAGTCGGGCAATATTGCCTACAAACTGCTGCAGGAAATGGGCGGGGCTGAAGCCGTTGGCCCTATATTATTGGGCCTGAAAAAACCGGTCCACGTGCTGCAGTTGGGAAGTTCGGTTAGGGAAATTGTAAATATGATAACGATTGCAGTTGTTGATGCGCAGGAAAAGGGGGGCTGAAAGCGAAAAGCAGAAAGACCAAAGCAGAAAGCTTATGGAAAGTAAAAACATAATCGAAACAACATGCAAAAAAAGCTTTTAGCCTTATGCTTTCAGCTTTAAGCTAAACAGAAAACATGAAAAAATATGTACGCCTATATTGATGGTAAATTAGCTTTTAAAAGCGCTGCTTATGTGGTGATAGATGCAGGTGGGGTGGGATATCACATCAATATATCGCTGAACACTTACTCAAAACTGGGCAATACCGAGCGCTGCAAGCTATATACCTGGCTGCATGTGAAGGAAGACGCCCATGCCCTATACGGTTTTGCGGACGAGGGCGAGCGCAGGCTGTTTTTGCACCTGATATCGATATCCGGCATAGGGCCGAACACAGGACGCATGATGCTTTCGTCAATTACGCCCGAAGAGATCCAAAATGCGATAATCTCGGGTAATGTTTCACTTATACAACGCATAAAAGGGATAGGCCCCAAGTCGGCCCAGCGCATTATACTGGAACTGCAGGACAAGCTGCGTAAAGAGGGATCGGAAACATTAAGCACCGCGCCTGTAAGCAGAACGGCTAAGGACGAGGCGCTTTCGGCCCTCGTTATGCTGGGCTTCGCGCGCAATGCGGCAGAAAAGGTGCTTGAACAGGAAATAAACAAAAATAATAACGATTTAAGTGTCGAACAGCTAATAAAATTCGCACTAAAAAGTTTATAATTACGGATAAAAATTAACCCGACTCTTGATTAAGATATTTACCCCAAAAACCGTTATTGCCTTACTTGTTTCTGCGTTTTGCGGCCTGGGGAATGCTTTTGCCCAACAGCGGCCGGTAAGTGCAGGGAAGACTGATTCCACTAAAATTAAAGCGCCGCTGAATGTTAAAGAGTCGAAAAATTTCCGGTTGAGGGAGGGTATTTTTGATAATGATCCGCCTAATTTGGTGCGCACCGTTGAATACGATCCAGCCACCAATATGTACATACTTTATGAGCGCGTTGGAAACTTACTGTACCGGCCGCCCCAGTATCTTACTTTCGATGAATATTTAAGGTTAAAAGAAAAGGAAAACCAGCGCAATTATTTTAAACAGCTTGCCGACAGCTACGCTTATCAATCGCAGCAGCCGGGTTTTATTCCTACCATAAAAATACGCAGTCAAACTTTTGAGCAGATATTCGGCGGTTCAAATATCGATATCAGGCCCCAGGGCTCGGCGGAAGCCATATTGACCGGGCAGATCAATAAAAATGAAAACCCGCTTTTTAATACTAACCAGCGAACGCAGTTTAATTTTAACCTCGACCAAAAAATACAATTAAACGTAACCGGCACCATAGGCGATAAACTTAAAATCACAACCAACTACAACACCGACGCCCAATTCCAGTTTGAAAACCAGATAAAACTTGATTATACCGGCCGCCCCGATGAGATCATTCAAAAAATTGAGGCAGGTACGGTAAGCATGCCCTTAAATACTACCCTGATAACCGGCAGCCAGGCTTTGTTCGGCGTAAAAACCAAGCTGAAATTCGGCAGGCTCGACGTAACCAGTATTTTTTCGCAGCAGCGTTCGCAGGCCCAAACTATCACTATTACCAACGGGTCGCAGCAAGGCACATTTAAAGCAACGACTGCCGATTATGACGCCAACAAACACTTCTTTCTTTCTCAATTTTTCAGGGACAACTATAACAATGCGCTTTCCAACATACCTATCATCAGTTCGAACGTAAACATCACAAAAATTGAGGTTTGGGTTACCAACCGGGTGAACAGCACCACAAACTCAAGAGATATACTCGCGTTCCTGGACCTGGGCGAAAATAATCCATACAATAAGACCCTGGTTCGCGGCGGGTCGGGATTTTCAGGGTTACCAGCAGGTTTTTCGGGGCCGGGTTATCCACAGCAATCAAACTCGCTGCTCCGCGGTTTACCGGCGAATGCCCGGTTGACAAACGATCCGCAGAATACCATCGCTACCTACTTCGCCACGACCGGCGCACAGGATAATTATGCCAAATTAACTTATGCCCGCCAGCTCACTACAAAAGAGTTTACCCTTCATCCGCAACTGGGATATATCTCGCTGAACTATCCTTTAAACAATGATGAAGTACTCGCGGTTGCATACCAGTACACCTACAACGGCGTTCAGTACCAGGTGGGTGAATTTTCGAGCGACCAGCCGGTCGATCCCAATACGCGCAAGGTACTGTATGTAAAACTGCTGAAAAACCAGTTGCTGAAAACCAGTCTGCCAACCTGGAAGTTAATGATGAAAAATATTTACTCATTAAACGCGCTCCAAATCAGCCCGACGAATTTTAAAATGGACATTTCCAGGCTGGATGATAAATCGGGGATTACAAAGCCGGTGATGGACGAAGGGCAGAATACCAAAGGGAAATTATGGATACAATTAACAGACCTGGACAACCTGGACCAGCAGCAAAACAAGCAGCCTGACGGCTATTTCGACTATCTCGAGGGAATAACCATCGATTCGCAAAACGGGCTGCTCATTTTCCCGGAACTGGAACCATTCGGCAAAGACCTCGCAAAACGGTTTACGGCCGGCGAGCAGGATCTTGTGAGCCGCTATGTTTACCAACCGCTGTATGATTCCACGCAAACCATCGCCAAACAGTTGTTTCCGCAGCTAAACAGGTATACCATAGAAGGTACCTACTCGGCAACGGGCGGATCATCGTACCAGTTAAATGCGGTTAACATACCGCAGGGCTCGGTTATTGTAAATGCCGGCGCGCAAACTTTAGCCGAAGGGACGGATTATACCATCGATTACGCCGCGGGCCGAATCACCATTTTAAACCAGGCGCTGCTTTCATCCGGCCAGCCGATCACTGTTAAAGTAGAAAATAACGAATTGTTCGGTGTGCAGCAAAAATCGCTTTTCGGTTCAAGGTTTGACTATCACGTTAATGATAAACTGAACCTGGGCGCTACCATAATGCATTTGACAGAACAGCCGATCACGCAAAATGAAATTGTCGGCCAGGAATCCATCTCCAATACCATGGTCGGTTTTGATGCCAATTACAGTTCGCCGTCAAGATTTCTTACCAGGCTGGTTGATAAAATTCCATTTGTACACACAAAAGTGCCTTCATCAATAAATTTTAACGGCGAATTTGCGCAGCTGCTGCCGGGCAATCCTTCGGCATTAAACTTTGCCGGTTCAAAAAACGGCACCGCTTACCTCGACGATTTTGAGAACAGCCAGTCGGTAATAGATGTCAGCAGCGCAACTACCTGGCAAATTTCGGGGACGCCCCAATCGCCGTTATTCCCCGAGTCGCAGCGGTTTAACGACCTGAGCTATGGCTACAACCGTGCCCGCCTGGCTTTTTACAATATCGACCCAATTTTTTATACCAGTTCGTCAATTCCCATCAGCCGCAACGAGCTATCAAACAACTATGTAAGGCAGGTGCTTGAAACTGAGGTATTTCCTTACAAACAGTCGCCGACCGGCCAGCCTTTGCCCATCGCTACGCTCGACCTTGCTTTTTACCCGATGGTACGCGGGCCGTACAATTACACTACAACAGGCATAAACAGCGATGGCACGCTGCAAAACCCCCAAAAACGCTGGGGCGGCATATTCAGGGGTATAAACTCGAGCGATTTCCAGGACCTGAACGTTCAGTATATTGAATTCTGGATGCTTGATCCCTTCATCAACAAACCAAATTCGGCGGGGGGCGATCTGTATTTTAACCTGGGCAATATTTCGGAGGATATATTAAAGGACGGACAAAAAAGTTTGGAAAACGGCTTACCGGCCGATGGCAGTTTAACCAACGTAACTGAAACAAATTGGGGGCGCGTCTCAACCACGCAGCCGGTGGTAAATTCATTCGACAGCAACCCTGCATCGCGCCAGCTGCAGGACGTAGGCTTAGACGGGCTGAACGATGCCGACGAGCAAAGGAAGTTTGCCGGCGTAGTGCAGCAGGTTAAAGGGCAATTGAACACGACCGCAGCAAATAGCTTTGCAGCCGACCCATCGTCAGACGATTATCAATATTACCAGGGGCCGGACCTCGACCGTGCCGGCGCCGGCATTTTGCAGCGTTACAGCAGGTATAACGGCACGGAGGGAAACTCGCCGACAGCCCAGCAATCACAGGCCCTGCTCGGCCTGCAAACATCGGCTTCTACAGCATTGCCGGATGGTGAAGATATCAACCACGACAATAATATGGACCAGGACGATGAGTACTTTGAATACCACGTCCCGCTGCATCCGCAAACCATGGTGGTGGGCACAAATTTTATCAGCGATAAAGTTACCTCGCAGGTTAAACTTCCCAACGGCGCCACGCAGTCGGTTACCTGGTACCAGTTCCGGGTGCCCTTAAATTCTTTTGAGTCGACAGTGGGTGGTATACAGGATTTTAAATCCATCCGGTACATGCGGATGTACATGACCAATTTTGCCGATACCGCGATCCTGCGTTTTGCTACTATGCGGCTGGTGCGTGGCGAATGGCGCGCTTTCAACACCGAAAATAATCCTGCAAATGTGATTGCCGATCCGTCGATCGTCAACCCGCCGCTTGACAACTCTACCATCGACGTAGAAACCGTAAATATCGAGGAGAACGGTAATCGCACACCGATACCTTATGTAGTACCGCCGGGTATAACCCGCCAAACCGATTATAGCAACCTGCAGGCGAATACTAAATTAAATGAGCAGTCATTGTCAGTATTGGTAACAAACTTGCGCGACGGTTATTCACGCGCAGCTTTCCGTTTGTTTAATAATGACCTGCGGCAGTACAAGCGGCTCCAGATGTTTATACATGCAGAGGGCAGCCAATTAAAAAACAATGATTTAAGCGCTTTTATCCGCATCGGATCGGACTATATCAACAACTATTACGAGTACGAGATCCCGATGGAGGTTACGCAGCCCGGAACGGCCGATCCCAACGCGATATGGCCTGCCGCAAATGAGCTCGACCTCCAGCTTTCGTTGCTCACAAGCGCAAAAGTTGCCCGTAATAATGCCAAGTTTAACGGGCAGCCCTGGCCGTTAACCCTGCCTTTTACTGCAACCGACGGGCGTAATAAAATTACGATAGTCGGCGAGCCGGATATGAGCAAGGTTGCCACAATTATGGTGGGTGTACGCAATCCCTTAAAAACGTCTGCCACTGCCGGTACTGACGACGGGCTTGATAAAACGGGAACGGTTTGGTTTGATGAACTGCGTTTAACTGATTTTAACGAGAAAGGCGGCTGGGCGGCTATCGGCAGGGTGAATGCCAAATTAGCCGACTTTGCCGATATTACGGTATCGGGCAATAAAACTACCGCCGGGTTTGGTACGCTGGATTCGCGGATGGAAGACCGCAGCCTTAATGACATAACCGGCTATGACGTGGCCGCTAGCGTTGAGCTTGGCAAGTTCTTCCCTGATAAAGCCGGGATACATATTCCAGCTTATGTAAATATATCCACCCAGGTAAGCACGCCGCAATATGATCCGGCGGCGCCCGATGTTTTATTAAAGCAAAGTTTAAATACGCCGGGCATTACATCCCATCAGCGCGATTCTATACAAAACGCCGCCGAGGATTACACGCTGCGCAAGAGCATCAACTTTACAAATGTCCATAAAGCTAAAACCGATCCCAAGGCCAAGCCTCACGTATGGGATATAGAAAACTTTAATGCCACCGCAGCCTATACGGAATACTTGCATCACGATTTTACTACTTTGAATGACCTTGAACGCACCTACAAAGTAGCGCTGGCGTATAATTTCACCACGCAACCAAAATATGTAAGCCCCTTAAGCAAAATCATCAAAAGCAATACGCTGGCCTTGCTGCGCGATATTAACTTCGATTTGTGGCCGACCAGGTTAAACTTCAGCATCAGCTTCGACCGTTTTTATTCGGAAAATACGCTGCGCAATAATGATCCGACCAACGTTATCCCTATACCAACCACCTATAACAAAACATTTAATATCACAAGGGTTTATGGCATTGGATGGAATGTGACAAAATCATTTAAGATGGATATTGATGCCACCAACCTTTCAACTGTTGATGAACCGTACGGCCGGCTCGACGGCTTGAAAATAGATACGCTATGGAGGCATATACTGAGTTTAGGGCGCACCACCAACTATAACCACACCTTAAATTTTGATTATACGGTACCGATCAATAAAATCCCGGGGTTGGATTGGATAACCCTTGGTTCAACCTACCAGACACATTTTACCTGGCAGGCGCAGCCTTTATTTGCTATTAACGACCCGCAATTTGATGTTGGTAACAGCATTCAAAACTCGCGTACCATACAAATTAAGCCTTCGTTAAATTTTGATGCTTTGTATAAAAAAATATCCTTCATAAAAAAATCGCAGGATAAGGATAATGATAACGGGCTGAACAAATTCCTGGTTGGCCTGCTGACAAGCGTTAAAAGCGTGAGCGGAACTTATACGCGAACTGAGGGCACTTTTATCCCCGGGTACCTGCCGCACGCAAACTTTTTGGGTGAGGATTTGAATTACGGTGCGCCGGGTATCGGGTTCCTGCTGGGTAGCCAGGCTGATTTAAGGCAAACTGCTTTGGCCTATGGCTGGATAAGTACCGACACGCTGCAGAACCAATTGTATGTGAACACGGTGAATACCGACCTGCGCCTTAGAAGTACTTTGGAACCCATAAAGGACCTGAAAATAGAGTTATCACTGTTTAAAACGCAGGACCATACTTACCAAACCAATTTTAAATCTATCGACGGTTTAAATGATATTCAAAGCTACAACCCTGTTACCTCCGGAGATTACAGCGTATCTTATTTAACGCTCGCCACGGCATTCTCAAAAATCAGCGGCGTTAACAATACCTCCCCCACTTTCCAGAAGTTTATGGATGACCGGGCTATTATTTCGCAGCGGCAGGGCAAACTTAATCCAAATTCCGTAGCGCCGCCGACCAACGGTTATGCTGACGGTTACGGGCCCAATTCGCAAAACGTTTTGGTGCCGGCCTTCATCGCAGCTTATACCGGCAAAAACCCTGCTTCATCCGGGTTAAGCCAGTTCCCTGCCATACCTATACCTAACTGGCTGGTTACTTATAACGGTTTAAGCCACATACCGTTTTTCGCCGATATTTTTGAGTCGCTTGATATAAAGCATGGCTACCAGTCGTCATACAACGTAAGCGGCTACAGCAGCTTACTGCAATACCAGGCAACAAACGGAGCGGTAAGCTCAAGGGATGCCAATAATGATTTTTTACCCCTATACCAGTTTTCGTCGGTAACAATTTTTGAGCAGTTTGTACCATTAATAGGCCTTGATGCCCGTTTTAAAAACAGCATGACCGCCACCCTTGAGTACCGGCAGAGCCGCTCATTGAGCCTGAGCGTGCTAAATAGCCAGCTGGCACAGCAAAATCAAAATGCCCTGGTTTTCGGATGGGGTTATCACGATAAGGATTTCAAGTTCCCGTTTGGACTATTCAACGGGTCGACAAATAAAAAGGATGTTAATTTCAAGATAGATTTTTCGCTTCTAAATAACAAAACCATCATTTACCAGGCCGATGTGCTGGAAGCCCAGGTATCGTCGGGCGCGCAAAATATTACCGTGCGGCCATCCATCGATTACCTGATCAACCAGCGTTTTAACCTGAACGTATTTTATGATTCGGCTATAACCAGGCCGTTTACCTCGCAGACATTCAATACGGCCTTCACGAATTTCGGTATCAATTTGAAGCTATTGCTGCAGTAAGGCAGATTGCAGTAGGCAGTAGCAGTAGCAGTAGCAGTAGGCAGTATGCAGTGGGCAGTTTACAGCTTTAAGCAAACTGCCCACTGCATACTGAATTAGTCCTCCTTGCTAACGCTGCCGGAGCCTATGGTTTTGCTATCGGTAACCGTGGCCCTGCCTGAATAAATTACATTGCCCGAACCGACGATATGCGCGGAAATAGTTTTATCGGCACTGAAATAAGCATTGCCCGATCCGCTGATCACTACGGAAGCTGATTCGGTTTTTAATTGCTTGCCCATCATTTCGCCCGAGCCGCTGATCACTACCTTAGTGTTATCTGCGCTGCCGTTTAAATGAATAGAGCCCGAGCCGCTGATGGTAGCATGAAGCTGGCCCGATTTAACTGAAGACTCGATATCTCCCGAACCGCTTAAAACCACATGCACGTCCTCGCCGGCAACCACGCCTTGAACTTTGATGGAGCCTGAGCCGGAATTTACCAGCGATGACAATGACCTGGCGGTAACATACACCTCGATCTTGCCTTCATGATCCTCGCTCCACTCATGATGGTGCCTGAATTTGATCTTGAGAGTGCCATCTTCTACAACAGTCTCAATTTCTTTAAGAATGTCCGAAGACGCCGAGATCTTTAAACTTTCGGTACCGTTGATGTTTACATGCACGTCAAACGGTCCGGCCGATGCGAGCGCATGAAATCCGGAGACCTGCCTTGTTTCTTCCGACTGCGCGGATGCTTTTAAACCCGCGGCGATAAATAATATTGCCGCTAAAAAGGTGTACGTTATCTTTTTCATAATTCTTCGTTTAACCCATAAGATGCGGCTTAGAGGCAAAGCGTTGCATAGAAGGAGATTATTTACGAATTACAATTTTAGATTTCGTTGCGGTACTCAGAAGCTGTTTAAAAATGCTTTGTGCTTTTTCATTGCCGTTGACTTCAGTCAACGGTTATAAATTAAATGCAGAATTGGCTTTAGCCGAATATTGACATAACTCCTTTTGGCTGAAGCCGCTAATTGACCTGATATTATTCCGTTGGCTGAAGCCAACGGCAATGAACAGTACTAATAAAAAATTTCTTAAAGCATTTTTAAACAGCTTCTCAGATGCCGCTTCAGATAACCAGCTGCCTTAAATACATTTGGATGGTATTTTCCAGCCCATAATACAGTGCATCACAGATAAGGGCGTGGCCAATACTTACCTCGGCTAAACCAGGGATGTTTTGCGCGAAATATTTGAGGTTATGCAGGTCGAGGTCATGGCCGGCATTTATACCAAGGCCGGCTTTTTGCGCCGCCTCGGCCGCTTGTATATAGGGCGCAATAGCGATCTCTTTACCCTGGCGGTAATGATGCGCATAAGCCTCGGTATATAGTTCTATGCGATCGGTTCCGGTAGTTGCGGCTGCCTCTACCATTTTGGGGTCAGGATCGACGAATATTGAAACGCGGATACCCGCCTCCTTAAAAACCGCTATCATATCCTTTAAATAATGCTGGTTGGCGATAGTATCCCAGCCGTGGTTAGATGTGAGCTGTCCTAAGGCATCCGGCACCAGGGTTACCTGTTCCGGTTTATTGGCCAGTACCAGGTCGATAAATTTTTGTTCCTGGCAATTGCCTTCGATGTTATACTCCGTGGTGACTACTTTTTTCAGTTCAAAAACGTCATCGTAGCGAATATGCCGTTCGTCAGGCCGGGGATGTACAGTTATGCCCTGGGCGCCAAAACGTTCGCAGTCTTTAGCAACTTGCACCAGGTCGGGGTTATTGCCGCCGCGCGAATTACGAAGGGTGGCGATTTTATTTACATTTACAGATAGACGGACCATGTTCAATTCGGATTTACGATTTACGATTTCGGAGTTATTTTTTATGATGCCAGTACCTAAAACGCAAACTTATAAATACTAAATTCGAAAACGGACATCTAAAATCCGAAATTTATCTTCATATGGTAAAATTGAAACGATCAGCCAAAATCGAAATAGCCGTTTTGATATTTTTGGCAGTATTAATCGTGATATTATGGACAGTGGCATTAGGCAACGATGCCCTGGATATAACTTTGCATGATACTTATTTTGTAATCAAAAATACGAAAGAAAAAGTTTTCGTGTTTCCGGTGTTATTGTTGGTAACAGTCGTTTACCTTGTTAAAGAAGCCTTTTATGGCTATAAACGTACGTTTCAAAACATGGTGCTCTTAACCAGCCTCTTTTTGATTAATATTTGCTTATTACTAGGTGTTAAGTTTGCTGCCATTACACTTCCTCACTCGAGCGGGTGGACAATTTATCCACCTCTTTCTGCATTGCCAAAGGCGTTACCTCCAAGCCCTTTGATCCACTCTTCCCTGTTCCGGGACATATGGCAAATATTATTATTAACCCAAATCCTTTTCCTGTTAATATTGGTTATTATTGCCGTAATTACAGGTAAAAACTGGAATATTGATAAGCGTGGAAACCAAATGCATTAAAAACTTTCTTGCAATATTGCTCTTGCTGTCGGTTTTTCAACAGGCGGCCAATGCCCAGGCCAGCTATTCAAAAATAACCAGCTACCGGGTTTTTTATGGGCGGGCGAATAATTCTTCGCAAGACTTGATGGCGATCAGGCAATTTGACAATGAAGGCAAACCTTATTATTTGCTCGTAGATCCGCAAACGCTTGAAACCCGGGTTGACGAAGCCGGGCTTTATAAGGTTAAACCGATGACGCTCGCCGAAGCAAGGGATTTTTTAAAAAACACTCCCTATGCAAAGGCATTGCGCAAAGCCGAAAAACATTCCTCAAAAATTCAGGATGCCGGCATAGAAAGCGGTATGCCGAAGGTAACGGGCATTACCCTGACAGCCGACCTTTGCCCCTCGCACCGGCCGCTTGATAAAAGGATATTTACGGTCATTTTTAAAGAATTTGAAAAGGTTGAGCGCCCCGCTCCTATTGCCTTGTCCATTACCGGGGTATGGATGCGTCAGCACCCGGAGGACCTGGAATGGCTGAAAAAAATGCAGGCCGCTCATGAGATTACTATTACCTGGATCAACCATTCCTACAACCATAGGGTAAGCCCGAAACTGCCGCTTAAGAAAAACTTTTTGCTGGCCCCCGGTACGGATATTAATTATGAAGTGCTCGAAACTGAAAAGGCGATGTTAAAAGCCGGGTTAATGCCGTCGGTGTTTTTCAGGTTTCCCGGCCTGGTATCTGACAGGCAGCTGGTTTATAAAATCACCGATTTCGGCCTTATCCCGGTCGGCACTGATGCATGGCTGGCTAAAGGGCAGCGGGCCCGGCCAGGCAGTATCGTACTGATCCATGCAAACGGCAATGAGCCGGTGGGCGTTGACGATTTTATAAAGCTCATTCAATCAAAAACTGGCGCGATAGCGCGAAAACAATGGCTGCTGTATGATTTAAGGGAAAGCGTTGACAAACAATTTGAAGGGGATAACTGAGTGATATTAGTGCTATTCACAAATGGAGGCTTAGTTTTGGTGGATACTATATACGGATTGAACCTTGGGAAATCGAAAAACTACGACCTTTAGATAAAAGATTAGATATTCTTATAAGAATAATAATTTTACAGTTGTCTTTGTTTTTATTGTTAACAATTGTAACTTAACACAATTATTATGATTAGCCCTAAACTATTAATACTATTTTATGTTTTTATTAAGTCCCTTATTTGGATGTTAGTAGGAATTATATTTGGTGCAATCACCTTTATTTTAGTATTTGCCTCGAAGGTTCTTTACGATAAGCCAATAAACGTACATACTTTAATTACATACGATTACATAATGTTTCTTTGTGTGACCTTAATGGCTGGAGCGGCTGCCGATTTCGTTAACTCGCCTAAAAGAGTTTGGGGTAATAGACTTTCTCCACTTTTCGTATGCATAATATTGTTGCTGGTTTTATGCTTTGTTTTTCATCCTATGGTAAATATTAAGCCCGATGGCTCTATTTTAAAGTGGTTAACAATTACATATAGTATAATTGCGTTCTTATTTTGCACTGCTATTAAGAGTACACTATTTTATGAAGAATGTGAACAGTTACCTAGATTAAAATTTTAATACGATGCCCATTACATTTTATTTACTACTAGTTATCGGACTAGCTGCTTTTTTATGGGTAATGTACATATGTGTTAGCCGATTAAACTATTTAATCCATAAACAGACTGATAATCCAAATAATGAGGCGCTTAATCAGGAATCTTTTTATAAAGAATTTAATGATTACAAGGCGAGGCAAGAGAATCTTTTAGAGCAATATAAAAATCAATGTTCAAAATATGAAGTTGAGTTGTTAAATTTTCATGCCGAAATAAATAGTTTAAAGAGAGAGGGAAGATTGCGGGAAGCAATGTATTCGTTTATAATTAAATCAATTATTCATAAATACGAAAGGCGGCAGCCATATAGTTTATCAGGCCAGTCTAATTTTATTACGTCGGGGATTTTAGATATTACGCCCGAAACGCCGAAAATCAAATACAGTCCTTCTTATAATATAATGGAAGAAGGTGACTTTTATGCAACTCAAATAATAAAAAACTAACTTATGGATGCAGCTGAAAGAGCCTTATTTATAAAGCTATTGGACACTCTTTATGCAGAGGATGCTCCTTCTGCTGAAAAAAAGGAAACCAAAATTTATATAAGTGAACCTAATGAATATATTGAAAAATTAGAAAAAAGAGCCGCGTCACTGAAAGAAGTAAGTTCATTTAATGTCGGTGATATCGTTTGCTGGAAGGATGGTTTAAAGAACAAAAGATTGCCGGATTATCGCCAACCATGTATAGTTTTGTCCATCCTTATCCCTCCCATCACCGATGATGATGATAAGTCGTATACCGAAATTCTTACCGTAGAATTGGGTTTTATAGCAGAAGCTGACGAGTTCTTTTCATTTAAATATGATGGTAATAGGTTTAGGTTATTTAATAAATAACTGCTCGTCTGATATGTCATCAACCAGGTTTTTTCATTAAGGAAAATCCGTTAAACGGGGGCATATCGCCTAAATCGTGGACGCTCCGTCTGATCGGAATTATTTCGGGGAAACAGGTATGCCGAAGCCTGCTTCGTAATTCAAATTTCGAAATCCGGCGTCGGGCATTAATTTCTTAAATAGTGATTTTACCGAGAAAGGCGTTAGGAGTGGCTGCCAATCTCTTTTGCGGTGAACGACTTTTCGAGTACCGTTACCAGGTCGGTAATGTTGATGGGTTTTGATATAAAATAGTTCATCCCAGCATCCAAACATGCGGCGCGGTCTTCGGCCATGGCGCTTGCAGTCATTGCAATTATAAACGGCTGCCGTTTGTCCCCGGCGCGTATAATACGGGTGGTCTCCAAACCGTCAAGTTCAGGCATCTGTACGTCCATCAAAATAATGTCGAAAAATTCTGCATCGATCATCTCCAGTACCTGCCTCCCATTGTGAGCTATTTGTGGTTGATAACCCAGTTTGCCAACAACTTTGGCAATTAGCTTTTGGTTGATCAGGTTGTCCTCGGCAATCAGTATGCTCATCGGGAATTTCTGCGCGAATTGTTCTGAAAGCAAGGCTGCCGAAGTTTTTTCCGGCACTGCAGCAACGCTGTTCATCAGCACAGTTTGTATTACGCTGTATAACTGCTGCTGTTTAACCGGCTTCAGTAATACTTTGGCAAACTTACTTTGATTTTTATTTTTTTCGGTAACCGCGCAGGCAAGGATAACAGGAATTGAAGGTACTATTTTCTTTATGGCGCTGCTAAGTTCAAGCGTATCCGTTCCCGGGATATTTGTACCGGTTATAACCATGTCAAATTTGGTTCCGCTTGTCAAATGTTTTAAGGCCTCGTCTGCCGATGTCGCGGAAACCGCATTCAGGCCCCAGAACTCGAGCTGATCCTGTAAAATTTTAAGCGCGGTTAGATTACGGTCGATCAGCAAAATATTTTTACCCCTGGCGCCGCTTAGACCGGTCTCGGGCGCTACGCCCGCGGCCTTTTTATTTACTATGCTTTTTATATTAAAGGTAACCGTAGTTCCCTGGCCTTGTTCGCTTTCGATAGCTATCTGCCCCCCCATCAGTTCAACCAGGCGTTCGCATATCACCAGGCCCAAACCGGTTCCGCCATGCCTGCGCGTGGTTGAGGTATCTACCTGCGAAAATGCCTTAAATAAGCGCGATTGCTTATCTTTCGGTATGCCTGCCCCTGTGTCTTTGACCTTAAAACCGATGTTGATATTGTTGCCGTCTGTTTCCAGCAAGTCAATTTCAATAAGTATCTCGCCTTTGCCGGTAAATTTGATGGCGTTATTTACCAGGTTCAGCAATACCTGGCGCACACGCAGTTGGTCGCCGATGAGCTGTGTTGGTATGCGATAGTCTATCCGGTATAAAAGATCGAGCTGTTTTTTAGCGGCTACTTCCGAAAACAGGTCAAGCGCCTCTTCAACGCATTGCCGTAAATCAAAATCATGCTGATCAAGCTCCATCTGGCCCGATTCGATCTTTGAAAAATCGAGGATGTCGTTAATTACATTGAGCAAATTTTCCCCGCTCACCCTGATGATCTCCGCATATTCGCGTTGTTCGGCAGTTAAAGTCGTTTCGAAAAGTAAGGATGTCATACCCAATACGCCGTTCATAGGTGTCCTTATTTCGTGGCTCATTGTCGCCAAAAAAACGCTCTTCGCGGTGTTCGCCTTGTCGGCCTCGTGGCGTGCGCGCAGTTCCTGTTCTTTTTGCTCCTGCAACTCGTCGTTTATAACAAGTAAATAATCCGACTGTGCTTGCAACTCTTCAGATTGCGCCTGCAACTCTTCATTCAAAGCCTGTAACTCTTCCGACTGATTTTGAAGTTCCGCGGATTTGTGGAGGATATCGGCCGTTTGTTCCTTTACCAGTTGCTGCAGTATTTTTTGCTGCTTTTTTATTGAGTACAGGCGATACCGGTAATAGCTGTAAATAGCGGCGCAAACAATAACGAACATGGAAATCCTGAACCACCAGGTCATCCAGAACGGCGGAATTATAATGATTTTTATTGTAGTTGGCTGGTCGTTCCAAAGGCCGTCGTTATTCGCTGCCTTTACTTCAAAAGTATATTCGCCGGGGTTTAGATTGGTATAAGTAGCTTTTCGCTGTGTGCCTACGTAATTCCAGTCTTTTTCAAAATTATCCAATTTATAGGCATATGAATTCATTTCGGGCAAGGTAAAGTTCAATCCGCTGTACCCGATTGTGAAAACAGATTGCCCATAATTCAACCTGATCTCCTTTGTAAGCGTTACGGATTTTTTCAGGACAGAATTTTCGCCGGGCTGTACTTTTTTGTTGAACAGCTCAAAATCAGTAAAAACAACAGCAGGATAGCGTTTATTCCGCGCCAGGTTGTTTGGGTCGACGATGTTAAACCCATTATGGCCGCCAAAAAGCAATTCACCGTTCTGTGCTTTCAGCCCTGCACCCATAAAAAACTCGTACCCCTGCAGGTTATTTGCCAGGTTGTATTTTCTGAATTCGCGGGTGCCGGGCTTAAAACTAAGAAGGCCCCTGTTGGTACTAACCCAAACAAATCCCTTGTCATCTTCGGTGATGCTATTAATTATCGAATAGCTTAACCCATCGGGAAAAGTATAAGCCGAAAACGTATTTTTCTTCTTGTCATACAAATTCAGCCCGCCTCCTAATGTTCCTACCCAAAGGCGGCCCTGGCGGTCTTCAAATATAGAAATGATAACATTGCTGGTTAAGCCCTTATTCCAGGCCTTAAAATGGGTGAAATTATCACTTGCCGGATTATATAGATTTAATCCGTCAAACGTTCCGACCCACATATTGTCCTCGTTATCTTTATAAATGGCCCTTATGTCATCGCTTGATAAAGTATGAAGGGTATCAAGGTGCGAGAATGCATACCGTTTTATAATTTTTTCGTTGTGGATGACGTTGATGCCGCCATTGTCCATGCCAACCCAAACATCGCCGTGCTTATCTGCAGCGAGGCCGAAGACAATGCTGCTGCTTACCTGGTTTGGCTTATTGCCGGTAGCAAAATGTTTAACCTGCTTTGTTTGGGTGTTGAACAGGTCGAGCCCGGCATCATAATAGCCTATCCATAAATTATTTTTATCGCCTTTCAGCAACTTTAATACGTGGTCACCGCTTATTGTGTTTTTCTTTGGCTGTTGCCGGTACGAAGTGAACTGTTTTGATTCCTTATCAAAATAGTTTAAGCCGCCGCCATCAGTCCCTATCCAAAACCCCCTGGGTGTTTCGGCAAATGATGTTACGATATTATTGCTTAACCCGAACCGGCTGCCAGGCTGGTTATAATAATGTGCAAACGAAGACAGGTTGCGGTCATAAAACCTCACGCCCGACTCATAAGTGCCGAGCCATAAAATGCCGTCGCGATCCAAAATATATCCTATTGAATTATTTTCGTTTTGGGTGTTTTTGTCCTCGTTCACGTAAGTTATAAACGTGCCTTTGTTCTTGTCAAAAACGTCCAGGCCGTCCTCGGTCCCAACCCAAAGTTTGTCGGCCCCCGCAGCGCTCAACGCAAAAACGTTATCATTTACCAATGAGTTCGCATTGCCGGCTATGTGGCGGAAATGGGTAAACGACTGCTTTTTTATATCAAAAAAATCGAGGCCGCCGCCGGCAGTTCCTATATACAGGTTGCCGTCACCGGTTTTTAAAAGCGTGTTTATGCGGTCGTTGCTCAGGCTATTTTCGCCTGCATGCTGGTAAGTTTTGGTGAGCCCGGTATGGTAATTAAAATGCACAAGCCCGCCGCCGGTTCCCAGCCATAAATTGCCGTTGTTATCCCCGCTGATTGAAAAAATATGATGGCTGTTAATGTCATCCCTGTTTTTCGTGTAGAAGAACCGGCTAAAAGTCTTCGTTTTTTGGTCAAGCAAGTTCAACCCGGAGTAAGTACCTACCCAGATGTTACCCTTTTTGTCCTGGAAAATTGAAGTTATGTCAGGGCTTGACAAGGTGTGCTCGTCATTTTTTACAGACACAAAATTAATAAATGATTCAGTGTTGCGGTCGTACAAGCTCAATCCGCCGCCGCTTGTCCCTACCCATAAGCTGCCCGAATTATCCTCAAGAAGTACCGTCATATTGTTTACAGGCAACGAGCGCTTGTTTTTAGGATCATGACGGTAAACAACGAAATTATAACCGTCGTACCGGTTTAAACCGTCGTCGGTGGAAAACCACATAAAGCCGTAGCGGTCTTTTAATATGCATTTTACATCGCTTTGCGAAAGGCCGCCGTTAATAGACAATGATGAGAATTTTACCCTTTTTTCCTGGGCAAACAAGGTCGTGCAGGACGTAATGAAAACGCCCAAAAAAGCACTCAAGCATAAAACAATAAACCTTTGTCCTGAATATCTCATTATAATTTCAAGCCCCTGCTTTACCGGCGTAAATTTTGGTTACTGGTGAAACCTGCACTAAATCGGCTGCGGGGCGGTTCAGCATATTTCTACGTTAAAACGTGCCGGAATGTTGTAGGAATAGGATAGTGAGTTGATGAAATGTTGAAGCACCTTGAGGCTCGCATCGGTTAACTTCTCATTAAAAATTGTTAAAATAGTATTATTTGATGTTAATTTGTTATTGAATGCTCACAAGAAGATGTGGAATTATACCCTGTGACGTTCCATCTTTGCTGTGTTCCAACAAGCAATTAAGTCATTATAACTTGCCGACCGGATTTTGGATCTCTTTTAAGGACAAGGGGATGAGTTTCCTGGTTTTGAGGAAGGTAATAGTCACAATAAGGATCGTCATGCTTCCGCCAAAGATAACTGACGGCACCGTTCCGAGCAGCCTCGCAGCGGTACCCGATTCAAAGGCCCCGATCTCATTGGATGAACCGATGAACATAAAATTTACGGCCGATACCCGTCCGCGCATATGATCAGGTGTTAAAAGCTGCATGATAGTGCCGCGTATGATCACGCTGATGCTGTCGAAAGCGCCTTCGGTAAAAAGAAAGCATAATGAGAGGTAAAAACTCCGCGACAAGCCAAAACATATAATTGAAAGGCCAAAGCCGGTGACGGCTATCAGCAAATTACGCCAGGGTTTGCCCATAGGCGAATACCGGGCCATTGCCAGCATGGTTAAAACCGCGCCTAATGATGAAACGGCCCGCATGATCCCCAAACCCTGTGCCCCGACTTTTAAAATATCATCAGCAAAAGCAGGCAGCAATGCCACCGCACCGCCAAAAAATACAGAGAAAAGATCGAGGCTCATTGCCCATATCAGGATCTTGCTTTCGTATACAAAAGTTATTCCTTCAAGGAAGCTTTTCCAGATGTTGTCTTTCGGTACGTAAACCGCCGGGTAGCTGCGCAGCAGGTATATCAATACGATGGATACCGCCAGGAATAAAAGTATAACGCAGAAAGCTGCGGTGATGCCATAAAAGCCGTAAATTAATCCGCCTGTGGCAGGCCCCAGGATGGCTGCGACCTGCCAGCTGGTACTGCTCCACGAGCTGCCATTGGGATATATCTCTTTCGGGATGCTGTTGGCGTATACGGTAAAAGTCGCAGGCCCGTAAAAGGCGCGCGCCAAACCGTTAAGAAATATCATTAAATAAATAATAGGTATTATCCAGTCTTTATGAAGGTGGGCCCCTACACTTTTCATGGTAACAAAAAACATTACCAGCGAGGCGAAAAACACCAGGGACGAAATAACCAGCAGCATCTTTCGCTTTTCGGATTTGTCGGCAATGTACCCCCCATATAGGGCAATGCTGATGGCCGGGATAGCTTCGCAAAGGCCGATCGACCCTAATGCAAATACGCTTCTGGTTACCTGGTAAATATAAAAGCCAATAATAACGGCCTGCATCTGGTAGGCAAATGTGAAGAAAAACCGCATGCCCAGGTATGACCGGAAATCCTTATATCGCAGGGCCGCAAAAGAATCTGTTTTAGGGTAACTGTCCGCTTCTTCTGACACTAATGATTATTTAGCCCGCAAATTTACAATTTGTATAGGAATGATTAAGGCATTTTTCTAAACTACCCAATTAAATGAATCTGAAATGATAAGCGCCGCCATAGGGGTTCATCCATTGTCCGAGACAACATTCATGTAAATTCATTTTTATTATGCTCATTTCAGGCTTTTGATGTACGCAATGGTTACCGGTATCTGCACAGCATGGTCAGGGCTTTCATCTTCAATAAAATAATGCTGCACACCTACCGCTTTGGCGGCTTTTAATATTCCGGGGATATCCAGTTGCCCTGTTCCCAAGGCCACGTCGTTATGGGTATCGGTACCGCCGGTGAGGTCGTTTGCGATGCCTTTGCGAATGTCTTTAAGGTGCAGCATTTTCCAGCGGCCAGGGTATTTGTGTAATAACTTTGCCGGATCGGCTCCGCCGTGGAAGGTCCACATGATATCCATCTCAAAGGATACATATTCGGGATTGGTATTTTGTGCGATATAATCGAACAGTGTCCCGTCCCCGTAAGGGCCAAACTCATAACCATGGTCGTGGTAACAGAGGCTGATGCCGTTATCCTTTAATATTTTGCCTTCACGGTTAAAATCAGCCACCGCTTTTTTTGCATCATCGATGGTAAACGCTTTGCCATGAGGTATCCAGGCCACCATGACATAAGTTGCGCCGAAAAGCTTAGCGGTTGATACCACCTGGTACGGATCGTTGCCAAGCATCCCGTAATCAACACCGATAGAGGGCATAGAAATGCCGCGTTCATTCAACAGTTTTTTGAAATCTTCGGCGCTTATGTTTTTTGGGTTAGGGCCCTCCATTTCGGTTATTCCCAGCGCCTTGATCGTATCCAGTACCGGGATTATACCATTTGGAAAACTGTTACGGTAGGTATAAGCCTGAACGCCGATGGCATTTGTAAAAAGCGGTCCGCCGGCCTGGGCGAAAACGTTGCTCTGGAATACTGCGAGAAATATAAGCAGGGAAAACGATAATTTCTTCATGGGCTAATAGTTGTTTATACAAATGGTTGAAGGGGTAAATTTAATATATCGCAGGTCAATAAATCAATAATTCGGTAATTAATCGTAATTCAATAATTCGCTAAATCACTAATTCACTAATTCCTCCCCCTCCCGCATTAATGCAATTTTATGACACTGTTAATTTAAAAGTTTCAACATTAAATTATACCTTTGCGTGCTCATTCCCAATCATGAGTGATCAGATTAAACATGAATGCGGCGTGGCATTTATCCGCCTTTTAAAGCCACTTTCTTATTATCAGCAAAAGTACGGCACAGCGTTGTACGGCCTCAACAAACTTTATCTTTTAATGGAAAAACAACATAACCGCGGCCAGGATGGCGCCGGCGTTGCAACCATTAAACTTGATATTGAACCCGGCAAGCGCTATATCAGCCGGCACCGCTCCATGGCTCCAAACGCTGTTTCGGATATATTTGAATACATCCAGAAAAAGTTTGCGGATATTCAGAAAAATACGCCAGAGAAAATGGCCGATGCGGCATGGCTGAAGGATAATGTGAGCTTTGTTGGCGAGGTTTTGCTGGGCCATTTGCGCTACGGCACCCATGGTAAAAACAGCATCGAAAACTGTCACCCATTTTTAAGGCAAAACAACTGGATGACGCGTAACCTGGTGATAGCAGGTAATTTTAACATGACCAATGTTGATGAACTGCTGCAGCAGCTTTACGACCTTGGCCAGCACCCAAAGGAAAAAGCCGACACGGTAACCGTGCTTGAAAAGATCGGCCACTTTATCGATACCGAAAACCAGGGATTGTTTGATCAGTATAAACGCGAAGGGCTGGACGATAACATTGAGATCAGCAAGCTGATAGCCAATGATATGGATGTTGCGAAAATACTCCGCAAATCAGCGAAAAACTGGGACGGCGGTTATACCATTGCCGGCATACTGGGCCACGGCGATGCCTTTGTAATGCGCGACCCCGTTGGCATAAGGCCTGCTTATTATTATTATAATGATGAGATAGTGGTTGCAGCATCCGAGCGCCCCGCAATACAAACTGCGTTTAATATCCCGATAGAAGATATTAAGGAGATCAAGCCGGGACATGCCCTGATCGTTAAAAAGAACGGGCGGATAAGCGAGGATATGTTTAGCGAACCGCAGGAGCTGAAAGCCTGTTCGTTTGAGCGCATTTATTTTTCGCGCGGCAGCGATGCATCAATTTACCGCGAGCGCAAGCAATTGGGCAGGCTGCTTTGCCAGCAGATACTAAACGCTGTAGATCACGATATAAAAAATACTGTTTTCTCCTATATTCCCAATACTGCCGAGGTTGCTTTTTACGGCATGGTTGAAGGGATACACAAGTATATTAAAAAGTACCAGCGCGACCGGCTGCTGAACCGCGAGGATAAAATAAGCGAAGAAGAATTGACGGAAGTGCTTTGTATGGCGCCGCGCGTTGAAAAGATTGCCATTAAGGATGTAAAACTTCGCACTTTTATTACCCAGGATGCCGACCGCAGCGAGATGGTAGCCCATGTATATGACACCACCTACGGGCTGATTAAAACAGGTACCGATACTTTGGTGGTGCTTGACGATTCGATAGTGAGGGGCACGACATTGAGGCAGAGCATCCTGAAAATATTAGACCGGCTTGGCCCGAAAAAAATAGTGGTGGTTTCATCGGCGCCGCAGATACGATACCCCGATTGCTACGGAATCGACATGTCGCGGATGGGCGAATTTGTGGCCTTCGAGGCTGCGATAAGCCTGTTGAAGGATGCCAAAAAGGAAAGCATCATAGCTGACGTGTACGAACGCTGCAAACAAAGTGCGTCATTGCCTAAAGAAAGTGTTTGTAATTATGTACAGGCAATTTATGAACCGTTTAGCGACCAGGAAATATCCGACCGGATTGCAAAGATCATTACCCCAAAAGATATCAGCTGCGAAGTGCAGGTGATATACCAAACACTTGACAACCTGCATAAAGCCTGTCCCGGCCATACCGGCGACTGGTATTTCAGCGGCAACTACCCCACCCCCGGCGGCAACAAAGTAGTAAACCGTGCCTTTGTGAACTGGATGGAAGGAAAAAACCAGCGGGGATACATGTGAGTTGGCTTATTTGTCATTGGTCATTGGTCATTGGTCATTGGTCATTGGTCATTGGTGATTATCATTAGTCATTCAATGTCGCTTACTTAAGAAAATAAAGCCATCTGAAATGCTCAGTTAGGAGCAAAACATCGGTAGAAATTGGTCAAAAGAACAATGCGTGCCTTTAGGTACGCAAAGGCGCCATGTGCCGCACCTACGGAGCGGTTTTGTTTTTTGAATTTCCTTCTACCGATGTTTGCCCCCGATAGGGGCCGTGCCTTAGGTAAAGGACATTGATTAGTGATTGGCCATCGTTTGTTAGCCTATAGAATCATAGTTTATAAGTCTAACCTCCGGCTATTAACTATGAACCATGAAGCAAACGAGCCAAAAAGAGCCGTGAACATTCATTATATTTGCAGCCTTTAATATTTACAATGAACAATTTTCATGGGACAGGGGTCGCTATGGTGACCCCATTTCACGCAGACGGACAGGTAGATTATGATGCTTTGGGGAAACTCATCGATTACCTAATTGACGGAGGGGTTGAGTACCTCGTGTCGCTGGGGACAACCGGCGAAGCCGCCACGCTGAGCGCTGATGAAAGAAAAAAGGTTTGGGCTTTTACCGCAGGCATTGTGAACGGGCGCGTTGGCTTGGTTGCCGGTATTGGCGGCAACAATACCCTTGAAGTTGCCGAACAATTTAAACAGTTTGATACTACGGGTTACGATGCTATATTGTCGGCAAGCCCGCATTATAATAAGCCAACCCAGGAGGGTATTTACCAGCATTACAAGGTTTTGGCTGAAAATACGCCGCTGCCTGTCATTTTGTACAATGTTCCCAGCCGTACAGGCAGCAATATCAGCGCCGAAACTATAGTGAGACTGGCGAAGGATTTTAAAAACATTATAGCCATAAAAGAGGCCGGCGGAAATTTCGACCAGGTAAACCAGGTTATGCGCGATAAGCCCGAAGATTTCCTGGTAATTTCAGGCGACGACCCGGTTACTTTGCCAATGATGGCTTTAGGCGCTGTTGGTGTGATATCGGTGACCGGGAATGCGCTGCCGCGCCCAACTTCGGATATGGTACGCCACTGCCTTGCCGGCGACTTCAAAGCTGCAACAAAGATACATTCAACATTGATCGACTTCACCCGCCTTATGTTTGTTGAAGGAAGCCCCGCCGGCGTTAAAACCGCGTTAAAACACCTGGGCATTTGCGGCGATACGCTCCGTTTGCCACTCGTACAGGTAAGCAATACTACCGCGGGCAAAATTGTGGAAGAAACCAAAAAATTGGCAAAATAAAAAACCCGCTGGCGGTTGTCAGCGGGTTTTTTATCGAAATAAAGCAAGGATTTGTTTATCCTTTATACTAGCCTTTGTTTTTCGCTTCCTGAACTTCGAGGCGGATAGCCTGCGCTAAATTTTTCAGGTCTTGCATACCTTTACGAACGCGGGTCCCAGCTGCGCTGTTACCTTTGTTGTAAAATTTGTCAGCGTCGGCTTCCAAAGACGCTACTAGTTCTTTTACTTCAGTAAATTTTTTCATTTCAGTTACTCCTTTTTAAATATTGAGGTTTATTGTTTTATAAAGCTAATCTAAATTGTTTTTTCTAAAATAAAAATTTTTCATGGATAAAAATATTGCCTTTAAAGTGGTTTTTTTCCACATTTACATCATATAAAAAATATTAGCGTAATATTAAATAATATTCATCACAAACATATGTGTATTAAATATCTTCCAATACCGGGGCGGAATTTATAATATTAAATTATTAATTAGCTAATAATTAAAAAAACAAATTTCACGCTTCAAAATCGACGGAATACTTCGTTAAGCGATTATTAAAATATTATTTCCTTAATTTAAAATCAGCGGTTTTTCGTATGGTATTAAGCCATAATATTTAGGCACTTCTATTATTAATCTGCAGCAAAAACGTTTGGTTAGCGACAAAAAAGGCTATAAATATCTACCATCATACATAAAAAAGCCTCCCGGACCCACCGAAAGGCTATTGAATTTAATTATGGAAAGTAAAAAAAGGCCTTTTAAAGCCCCACTGCCCTCAGGCTGAGGGGAATTGGCGGGGCGGCTTAGGCCACCACCAGTTTATTCTCTTTATAGTATCCTGCCTTCAGCTTTTCAGCCATCTCACTGTACGCGTCGAGGGTCCTTTGCACATCTTCAAGGCTGTGCGCTGCTGTTGGGATCAGCCTCAGCAAGATCAAGCCCTTAGGTATCACCGGGTAAATTACGATGGAACAAAATATGCTGTAGTTTTCACGAAGGTCGCGGGTAAGGGCGGTTGCTTCGTAAAGGTCGCCCTCTAAAAATACGGGGGTAACCATGGTATTGGTAACGCCAAGGTTAAAACCGCGTTCCCTTAAGCCGTTTTGCAATGCATTGGAGATTTCCCAAAGTTTTTCGCGCAATTCCGGCTTTGTTTTTAATAATTCAAAACGCTTCTTCAGGCCTAATACCATAGGCATGGGCAGCGCTTTGGCATATATCTGCGAACGCATGTTATAGCGCAGGTAATCTATTATCTGCTTGTCGGAAGCCACGAAGGCCCCGATGCCGGCCATTGATTTTGCAAAGGTGCCAAAGTAAACATCTATGCCGTCCACGCAATCCTGGGCCTCGTGGGTACCGGCGCCGGTTTTGCCCATGGTGCCAAAGCCGTGGGCATCGTCAACCAATATGCGGAAATTGTATTTATCTTTTAAAGCAACGATCTCTTTCAACTTGCCCTGCGCGCCCGACATTCCGAAAACCCCCTCGGTGATCAGCAGTATGCCGCCGCCGGTTTGCTCTGTTAGTTTTGTAGCCCGCTCCAACTGTTTTTCACAGCTTTCCAGGTCGTTATGCTGGTAAACAAAGCGCTTGCCCATGTGCAGCCGCAGGCCGTCGATGATACATGCATGTGACTCTGCATCGTAAACAATTACATCATTACGGTCGGCCAGCGAATCAATTATCGACAGCATTCCCTGGTAGCCATAGTTCAATAAAAAAGCGTCCTCCTTGCCCACAAACGCAGCAAGGGCGCTTTCCAGTTCTTCGTGATGCCTTGAATTGCCCGACATCATACGTGCGCCCATTGGATAAGCCATGCCATAGTCTGCGGCGGCATCTGCATCAGCTTCACGTACTTCGGGGTGATTAGCTAAACCAAGGTAATTATTCAGGCTCCAAACCAAATGTTCTTTGCCGTTGAATTGCATATGCGGCCCTATTTCCCCTTCCAGCTTAGGATATGAGAAATATCCATGCGACCACTTCTGGTGCTGCCCCAGCGGGCCACCCATGCTTTTTGATATCTTATCAAATATGTCCAAAATGCTATCCTGTTATATTAATTGCAAATATAGCCCTTAAATGGTTTAGTAGCAATTGTTATAACTTTTTATAATAGGCTATAAGGGAGTCCGAAAGTCAGAAAAGTCCGAAAGTCGGAAAGAAAAAATCTAGAGGGCAGACATTTCGGCCGCAGCAGGTCTTCTTCTTTCGGACTTTCCGACTTTCCGGACTTTCGGTCTAATCTACATTATCATGCAGGAACGGATTATTGTTCCTGATCTCAGTTTTGCCTTCGTCATCGGGTAACAGGGAAAACCGGGATACATGGCTTTCGTTTGATGCCGGGGTTTGCTGCAGCGCAATTTCTTTACGCTTATAAGCAGGCACATTTTCCAGTTCCTGTATATTGCCGCTGCGCAATTTCATGCTCAGGTCTTTCAGGCGCATAATGCGTTCACGCGATTTTCGCAGCTGTTCCTCTATCGACTCATCGGTTTTATTGTCATCGGCGCCAACGGTAATTTCGGGTTCCGGTTCCGGCATTTTTTGTTCTTTAACGGGTTCAATATTTGCAACCGGTTCTTTTATTTTAAACACCATTTCGGGCATGTCGGCAACTTCATTGTCAACAGAGGCCGGCTCATCCATCAAAAAGTTATGCTTTATAACTTCGGGCTCCTCTTCAGCGCGTGGGGCAAACAGGTCGAACAACCCGGTTTGCCTGGGCTCTTCCTTTTGTTTCAGGTAAGGCCCGGCGGCGGTGTGGGTTTTTACCGGGTTGATAAACTCATTCACAGGCTTAACTTCAGGAGTTTCAGGTTCGAGTGAGTACACCTTCTTCTCGCTGCCCTTTACTTTTTCGCGCTCGTCCTTGGTTTGGAAGCCGGTGGCTATAATAGTTACAGAAAGTTTTTCGCCCAGGCTTTCGTCAATGCAATTTCCCCATATCAGGTCAGCGGCAAGGCCAGCCTCTTCCTGTATATAATCAGTAATGATAGTCACCTCATCCATGGTTACCTCTTTGAGGCCCGAACTGATATTTAAAAGTATATACCTTGCACCTTCAATTTCGTTATCCTTTAATAAGGGGGATGATAAAGCCCCCTCAACGGCCCTGGATGCGCGGTTTTCCCCTTCGGCCGCGAAGCTGCCCATTATGGATACGCCGCTATCTTTCATTACCGTGCGAACATCTTTAAAATCAACGTTCACATAGCCTGGCAGCGTTATAATTTCGGCAATTCCCTTTGCCGCGGTAGTTAAAATATTATCCGCCTGTGCAAATGCCGAGCCCAGGGTAAGATTACCGAATATTTCGCGCAGCCTGTCGTTAGAGATCACCAGGAATGAGTCAACGTGCTTCTTTAACTCCTCCATACCCGATTCGGCCTGCATTTTACGGCGTTTGCCTTCAAACGCAAAGGGCGTAGTGATAATGCCGACAGTCAGGATGTCGAGTTCGCGTGCAGCCTTGGCTATAATCGGGCTCGCGCCGGTGCCGGTACCGCCGCCCATGCCGGCTGTTATAAACAGCATTTTGGTGTTTGAGCCGAGCATCCGTTTTATGTCCTCGATATTTTCAATGGCGGAGTTTTTCCCAACTTCGGGGATCGATCCCGCGCCCATACCTTCGGTTAGACTTGCGCCAAGCTGTACCTTATTGGGGATGGGGCTCAACTCAAGCGCCTGGGCATCGGTGTTGCAAATAATAAAGTCAACACCGGTAATACCCTGCCTGTACATGTGGTTTACCGCATTACCCCCGCCGCCGCCAACACCAATTACTTTGATGATCGACGACTTTTCTTTTAACATCTCAAACTGCATAATCCTTGATTTTTCTGTTACGTGTGATTGACGAATAACATAGTTTCTCTAATGTAATAATAGGGCTTTTTCCACAAGCTTTTTCCACATTTGTCAATATGTGGAAAGATTGAAAATTGTGAATAATTATCCCAAACAATGCTTTTTATCCTGTTGTTATTAATAGCCTTCTGCCTCAAAACGGCGTTTTTTTGCTTTAAACAAACAATTTATTTCAAAAAGTCTTCATCCTTTATATCATCCCTGATAAACCGTTTGCCGGTTTCCACAAGTTTGCTGAACAAGCCTTTTTTGTCTTCGGTATATTTCTCTTTTACTGTTTTTAAATCTTCTTTCTTTGGCGCTATTTCGCTGTACTCCATTTTTTGAATACCCTTTATCAGCAAGCCGATACCTGTTGCGAATGTGGGGCTTTGCAACTCTTCGTAAACAGCTTTCGGAAGCACATCATTTTTGGCCAGGTGTTCGTTCGGAAACCCTACGCGGCAATCGAGCCCGGTAACATATTCGACCAACTGCGACAGGTGTTTTAGCTGTGCGCCGCCGCCGGTGATCACAATGCCCGCTATCAGTTTTTTCTCGTAGCCGGATGATTTGATCTCATAATAAACATGTTCAACTATTTCTTCCATACGCGCCTGTATCACGAAGGCCAGGTTCTTTACGGAAATCTCTTTTGGCTCACGGCCGCGCAGCCCCGGAACGCATACGATCTCATTTTCCTTATTTTCATCTGCCAGGGCCGAACCGAAACGTATTTTTAACTGCTCGGCTATATTGCGCATTACCGAACAACCTTCGCGTATGTCTTCGGTTACACTGTTACCGCCAAATGGAATAACCGCCGTATGCCTGATGATGCCCTCGTGAAAAATAGCCACGTCGGTAGTGCCGCCGCCAATATCGACCAAAACTACACCGGCCTCCTTTTCTTCTTCGCTCAAAACAGATTCGGACGAGGCAAGCGGCTCCAGTATCAGCTCCTGGCTTTCCAAACCGGCTTTATTTACACATTTTACAATGTTTTTTATAGCGGTAACCTGGCCTGATATAATGTGAAAATTAGCCTCGAGCCTTACGCCTGCCATCCCGATAGGGTCTTTTATTCCCGGTTCATTGTCAACGGTGAATTCCTGCGGCAAAACGTGGATGATCTCCTCGCCGGGAGGCATTACCAGGTTATACATATCCTCAATCAGCTTGTCAATATCTTTGCGCGCTATTTCCGACTGTATATCCCTGCGGGTTATCAAACCACGATGCTGCAGGCTTTTGATGTGCTGGCCTGCAATCCCAACGTTTACCACCCTGATCTCCACATTTGACTGCGTGCCGGCAATATCCACCGCCTGGCTGATGCCCTGTACTGTTTTATCGATATTTGAAACCATGCCGCGCGTTACACCTGCCGACTCGGCCTTGCCTATGCCCAATACTTCTATTTTCCCGTTTTTGCTCCTGCGTCCAACAATGGCACATATTTTCGTCGTTCCAATGTCCAATCCCACTACGATTGGCGAACTTTTTTCCTGAGTTGAGCTTTTGTCCATATTATTTCTTTATTAAAGATGTATCCTTATTCATTTTTGTTGAATCCCCGGCCGCAGCTTTCGCCTTCAGGGAATCCGTTTTTATGCCTTCTTTCCTTACGCCGATTACCTGGTTGGCGTATTTTATATTTATCATTTTATAAGCGTCCCAACCCACGCGGGGCAATGCCTTTTTGTAAAATATCAGCAAATTCCGAAACTTTACATCCAGCGAATCGGCGTCTCCGAGGAGTATCCGGTTGTTGCCAACCCGCGGTACCAGCTCTATTTCGTGGTCTTTATTTACATACAGCTGTGCTATCTGCGCATCCCAAAGCGAATCTTTCCGGATGTAATCGGCGGTTTTAAATAGCTCCATGGCAAGCGCGGTATGCAGCGTATCCACGTGGTTTGCAAAAAGCTCGTCGATATAACCGTTTGCTGCCAGCACCCTCGCCGTAAAGTTTGCCGACAGCGGGATCTTCAATCCATGCTGATCAACATAAAAATCCTGGTCGAAACGGTTCATTACCCTTAAAATGGGTTCACGCTGGCTTATCTCCACGTTTATTACGCCGTCCATGTCGGCATAAACCTTGGCGTAGGCAATAAACGGGTTTGATTTTAACCTGGTTTCGAGCTCATTTATATTGATATCAACCATGCGGCGGCCAATAAGGGCATGACTATGTATCTGTAAAATATTGTCAATCTCCTCCCGGTCGATAAAATACTGGTTGCCGGGTATATATATCTTTACGTCCTTGCAAGCTACTTCCGATTTTTTTACATCGATAAAACTCATAAGCACTATCAACCCTCCCAGGCTTAAAGCCCAGGCGAAGCCAATAAGCAGGTATGTCCAGGTTCGTTTCTTAAACATCTTGTAAAACATATTTTAAAGGTTGAACCAATTGATCAATGTCACCTGCGCCAACGGTTAAAAGCAGCGCCGGCTTTTCATTTCTTACTACTTCAATAACTTCCTGTTTGCCGCACCTGCGTTTGTTCCACATTTTCATGCGGGCAAGTATCATATCGGCGTTCACGCCCTCTATCGGCAGCTCGCGCGCCGGGTAAATATCAAGTATGATCAGCTCGTCGGTCAGGTCGAGCGCCTCGGCAAATCCGTCGGCAAAATCACGGGTACGCGTGTATAAATGCGGCTGGAAAATCGTGGTCAGCTTTTTACCGGGATACAATCTTTTAACTGATCTTATGCAAGCTTTTAATTCTTCCGGATGATGCGCGTAATCGTCGATATATATGTGACTGTCATTTTTCACAATATATTCAAAACGGCGCTTTACCCCTTTAAACGATCCCAACGCGCTCTTTATCGCGTCAGGCGACACCTCCAAAAGTAATGCGGCCTCGGTTGCTGCAACGGCGTTTTCTACGTTGTGTGTCCCCGGAATACCAAGTTTTATGTCTTTAATAGTGTTAACCGGGTTTTTAAAATCAAAATAAAAATCGCCGTTTTCGATACGGATGTTTGTTGCGCTTGCATCGGCTTCATCTTCCACCGCGTAAGTAAAGCCAGTGTCCAATGGCAGGCCTTTTCGATGGATGAGCTTTCCGCCGGGTTTTATCTGCGAGGCGAATTGCTTAAACGAATCGTTCAGGTGGGCATGATCGCCATAAATGTCGAGGTGGTCCGCATCCATTGACGTGATGATAGCGACGTCGGGATATAAAGTAAGGAATGACCGGTCGAACTCATCCGCTTCTACCACCACTACATTATTTTTCCCGTAAAGCACATTGCTATGATAATTTGTTGATATGCCCCCCAGGAAAGCAGAGCAATCCCGGCCCGAATCTTTAAGGATATGGGCGATCATAGTAGATGTGGTGGTTTTGCCATGCGTGCCAGCAACGGCAATCGTAAACATCCCTTTGCTGATGATACCCAATACCTGCGAGCGCTTGAAAAGCTCAAAGCCTTTATTTTTAAAAAAGTTCAGGATCACCGAGTCCTTTGGTATAGCGGGCGTATAGATGATCAGCGTTCCGCCATCCGGGGTTTGAAAGCTCAGAGGTATCCACTCTTCACGATCATCAAAAATAACCGGGATACCTTCGTTGTGCAGTTCAGAAGTGAGGTCGGTTGATGTTTTGTCGTAACCACAAACAACACAGCCCAGGTGATGGAAATACCGGGCAAGTCCGCTCATGCCGATACCCCCTATCCCAACCAGGTAAACGCGTTTTATGTTGTTTAATTCCATTTGTTTATGATTACACCGATTATTATTTGTGATTACACCGATTACTATTTGTGATTACACCGATTTATTTCCCTCGTGATTTCCATTTATTTTTCCATGAACTATGAACCATCAACTATGAACTATGAACCAAATTCATCACTTCTTTCGCAATAACTTCATCCGCATCGGGCATAGCCAGTTTGCCGATGCTGCTGCTTAATTTTTTTTGTAATTCTTTATCATTTAAAAGCTCCAGGGCTTTGTCAATCAATTTAGCTTCGGCATCCCTGTCGGGGATAAATATTGCGGCATTTTCCTGTACCAGCGCCAGGGCGTTTTTTGTTTGATGATCTTCGGCCACATTTGGCGATGGCACCAGGATCACCGGTTTTTTTACGGCGCACAGCTCAGCTATTGTACCGGCGCCGGCCCTTGAAATGATAACATCAGCAGCGGCATAAGCCAAATCCATCCTGTTCAAAAACTCTGTTATCCGGATGTCGGGGTGATAATTTTCGCCCAGCTTTTCAATTATTCCTTTATAATAGAACTTGCCTGTTTGCCATACAATTTGTACATCTGCTTCAATTATTTTGTCTAAACCCGCCATCACGCTATCATTCAAGGTGCGGGCGCCGAGGCTGCCGCCGACTACCAGGATGGTTTTTTTAAAGGCCGACATTTTAAACAATTCGAGCGCCTGCATGTGCTTGCCGGCTATGTTGACCGAGTCCCTGCGGATGGGGTTGCCGGTTTTGATGATCTTGTTAAAAGGAAAAAACTTTTCCATGCCGTCAAAAGCAACACATATTTTTTGCGCTTTTTTACCCAGCCATTTATTGGTAACCCCGGCATACGAATTTTGCTCTTGTATTAAATAAGGAACATTCTTTAACGAAGCCGCATACAATAATGGCCCCGACGCGTAACCGCCTACGCCCACGGCCGCATCGGGTTTAAAGTCCCGGATAATATTTAGTGCTTTTTTTACGCTCATCACCAGTTTTACCGGGAACATGAGGTTTTTTAATAGCGAACCCCGCTGGATGCCCTGTATATCAAGGCCGATTATTTTATAACCGGCAGCAGGCACTTTTTCCATCTCCATACGGCCGCTGGCCCCCACAAATAATATCTCAACAGCAGGATCGAGCTTTTTTAAAGCATTAGCAATAGCAATAGCCGGGAAGATGTGCCCCCCCGTACCGCCGCCGCTAATAATGATCCTTTTTGATTTCACCGATATTTTATTTTGATTTCACAGATTACTGTTATTGATTACACCGATTAATTTTTGAACACTTTTTTGTCCATGGACCATGGTCTATGGTCCATGGACTTCTTGACTTCAAACAGCTAACTCCCTAATCTCCCCCACAATTACTTTTTTTGGCTCATCTATATCCTTGCTCACCGATAGTATGATCCCAAACGCTATGCTGGTAAACAGTATCGATGTGCCGCCCATACTTACCAGGGGCAAGGGGATACCTGTTACCGGGCCCAGGCCTACCGCTACCGCCATATTTGCAAAGGCCTGTATGGTTAAGCTAAAACTTAAACCCGCCGCAAGCAAGGCCCCGAAAGCCTTGGGCGCTTTTGTTACAATTTTTATACACCTGTACAATAAAAACAGGTAAAGCCCTATTAAAAAAATACCGCCTACCAGGCCATATTCCTCAACTATAATGGCATATATTTCATCCGAGTACGCCTCGGGCAGATAATTTATCTCATCGCTTTTGCCAACGCCTTTGCCCAGTAAACCGCCTGTGGCAATAGCTATTTTGGCATGATCGGATTGGAAGGACTTATCGGGATTAGCAATTTCCGGGTGCATAAACGCGTGTACCCTTGATACATAGGTTTTGTGCCGGGGCCCTAAAAAAATTACGCCGGCAAAAAGTATCCCCCCGAACAGGCAGGTTATAGCAATTTGTTTTATGCTGATACGGCCTATAATAAGCAATAAGATACTTACCCCAAAAAGCATCAGCGCAGTTGAAAGATTTGCCAGCGCTATCAGTATAAATACCAGGCAAACCGCGCCCATAATAGGAATAAAAGACTGCTTTACATTTTTGATATTCTCCTGTTTAAGCGATAGGGTACGCGCCAGGTAAGTTATCAACGCAAGCTTTGCCAGATCAGAGGTTTGAAAGCTTAAACCTGTACCCGGTATTGCTATCCACCGGCTTGCATCATTCAAATGACTGCCAAAAGCCAGGGTATAAACCAGCAGCGGCAGGGTGATAATCATGAGTAATTTTGAAATCCCCCGGTAATAACGGTAGTCGAGCTTGTGCGAAATGTACATTAACAGAATACCGCCTACGATCATGGCAAAATGCTTTATCAGGATAGACTCCGCGCCGACGCCGCGCTTATATGCAAGCGTCCCGATGGCGCTGTATACCGCCAGCAAGGAAATAAGCGACAGCAATATGACGATAAGCCATATCCAGCGGTCACCTTTTGTATTGTTAAATATTCTATCCATTGGTTTCGATTTCACCGATTTTTTTGTCCATGGTCCATGGTCGATAGTCCATAGAAAAACCCGTTTATATTTTTAATATTTTCAACCCTTACAACATCTGCAACCTTTTCAACCATTTTCAAATCATCAAATCAACACATCTCAAATTTTTCATCTGCACATCCGCACATTTGCACATCTGCACATTTACAGTTCCTTCACCGCCTGTTTAAATTGCCGGCCGCGGTCTTCGTAATTTTTAAAAAGATCAAAACTGGCGCAGGCGGGCGAAAGCAATACGGTATCGCCTTTTTCGGCCAGGTGGTATGATACCTGCGCGGCCTCCTGGGCCGAATAGGTATTTACGATAACCTCCACATCATTTTCAAACGCATCGTGGATGCGGCGGTTGTCTTTGCCGAGGCAAACAATTGCCTTAACCTTTTGCCGCACAAGGTCCTTGAGCATGCTATAATCATTTCCTTTGTCGACGCCGCCGAGGATCAATACCACGTCGGTTGTCATACTCTCCAGGGCATACCAGGTCGAGTTTACATTGGTGGCTTTTGAATCATTAATGAAACTTATGCCGGATATTTTACCAACCGACTCAAGCCTGTGCTCAATGTTTTTGAAATTGCTCATACTATCCCTTATCAAAGGGTTACGTATTTCAAGGTACTTAGCAATGATACCCGATGCCATCGAGTTGTAAATGTTGTGTTTACCTTGCAGGGCTAATTCTGTTATCGACATTTGAAAATGTTGTTGGTGAGTGTTAATGACAATATTATCGTTTTCGAGATATGCTCCCGGTTCAACCTTTTTTTGAATAGAAAATGGCAGTTGCTGCGCCGTAAAACTGCGGGAAGCCATCCCTTTTATTGTTTCGGGGTCATCGGCGCAATAAATAAAAACATCGTTTGCCGTTTGATTTTGAGTGATGCGGAACTTTGATGCCGCATAGTTTTCGAGCTTATAATCATACCTGTCCAGGTGGTCGGGTGTAATGTTCAACAGTACGGCGATGTCGGTTTTAAACCGGTACATGTCGTCCAGCATAAAGCTGCTCAGTTCCAATACATACAGGTCGAACTTTTCAGTAGCCACCTGGTAAGCAAAGCTTTTGCCGATGTTACCGGCCAGCCCTACATTCAACCCGGCGTTCTTGAGGATATGGTAAGTAAGGCTCGTGGTAGTCGTTTTGCCGTTTGAGCCGGTGATCCCGATAATTTTGGCATCGGTATACCTGCCGGCAAACTCGATCTCGGATATAACGGGTATGTTTTTTTCAATAATTTTTTTAACTATCGGCGCTTTCGGCGGTATGCCGGGGCTTTTAACTACCTCAACAGCCGCCAGGATATTTTCTTCGGTATGCTGATTCTCTTCAAAACGAATATTCCACTCCAGCAGTTGTTTCTTATAGTTATCGGCTATCGCCCCAAAATCCGAAACAAAAACATCATAGCCGTGCTTTTGGGCAAGATATGCCGCACCCACCCCGCTTTCGCCGGCCCCGAGAATGACTATTTTTTTGTTTGATTTCACCGATTATTTATTTTGATTTCACCGATTTGTTTTACTGGATTTCACCGATTATCTGTTCCTTTATATTATCTTTATTTTCTAATCAAATTCTTCCGACTTCCGACTTCCGACTTCCGACTTCCGACTTCCGACTTCCGACTTCCGACTTCCGACTTCCGACTTCCGACTTCCGACTTCCGACTTCCGACTTCCGACTTCCGACTACCTACTTCCTACTTCCGACTTCCGACTACCGACTTCCGACTACCTCAACTTCAACGTCGCAATTGTTAATATGGCCAGCATGATACCGATGATCCAAAACCGTGTTACGATCTTGGATTCATGAAACCCTTTTTTCTGGTAATGGTGGTGCAACGGCGCCATCAAAAACACTCTTCGGCCGGTGCCAAACTTGCGCCGCGTATACTTAAACCACGATACCTGGATCATTACTGACAGGTTTTCGATAATGAAGACCCCGCACAGCAATGGCAGCAACAATTCCTTACGTATCATAATTGCGAAAACTGCTATTATGCCGCCGATAGCCAGGCTGCCGGTATCGCCCATAAACACCTGCGCCGGATACGAGTTGTACCATAAAAAGCCGACACATGCCCCCACAAAAGCGCCGGCAAAAATTACCAGCTCGCCAGAGTTAGGGATGAACATGATATTGAGGTAATCCGCTATCTTAATATTGCCCGATACAAATGCCAGTATGGCCAGGGTAACCCCTATAATAGCAGATGTGCCGGTCGCAAGACCGTCAATTCCATCAGTAATATTTGCGCCGTTAGATATGCCGGTAATGATGATGATGACGAAGAACATAAATACCAGCAACGCATAATGATCGGTGTCCGCCCCGATGAACTTTAACACCTTGCCATAGTCGAACTCATTATTTTTATAAAACGGCATGGTAGTTTTGGTCGATCTAACCTGCTGCGTGTACACCGGTACATTACCGCGCATGTGGAAATTAACGGGGACATCAGCAATATTTTGTGCTTTTACATCCTGCAACCGTATTTCCTGCCTTATCACAATATCCTTATTGGAGTACATGGTAAAGCCGATAAATAATGCCAGGCCAACTTGTCCTATTATCTTAAACCTACCAGCAAGGCCTTCCTTATTTTTTTTGAAAACCTTTATATAATCGTCCAAAAAGCCGATGCCACCCAGCCAAACAGTGGTGACAAGCATCATAATGATGTAAATGTTATCAACCCTGGCAAACAATAATGTCGGCACCAAAATGCCCAGTATTATAATAAGCCCCCCCATGGTTGGCGTACCCGCCTTTTGCATTTGGCCTTCCAACCCTAAATTCCTAACAGTTTCACCTACCTGCTTAAACCGCAGATAATCGATCAGCCGCCGTCCGAAAACGGTGGTGATTATCAGCGAAGCAATTACTGCCATTGCCATGCGAAAGGTGCTATACTGAAATACCCCCGCCCCCGGAATGCTGTAATTTTTGTTTAAGTAGTTGAATAGGTAGTAGAACATGTTTTTTTATTTTATGTGCAAATGTGCGGATGTGCAGATGTGCAGATGTGCAGATTATTAATGTGTAGATCTGTAAATTCTTTATTCATCTTTTATTTATTTTAAAGTCATTTTTGTTGTATTATATCTTTCTCACGTTCGCACATCTGCACATTCGCACATTCATCTACCCCGATGACGAAATAATTTTCCCCAGTATTCTCATGATTGATTGTACATCATCAAGCATAAACTGTTCAAAAGGGTAGCTTTCTGCATGCTTACATAACTTTAACCAGTATTCTGTTTCTTCAGCTTCTTTATAGGCAACCTTGCATTTGTGTTTAAAATCATTCTTACTCTCAGCGCCTTGCGCCTCGCTCACATTTGCACCTATTGAAGTCCCACTTTTAAAAAGCTGGTTGGCCATATTGAATTTTTTCTTCGATTCAAGTATTTCAGTGAAAGAAATGATCTTCAATGAAAAGTTAAATGTCAGATCAACTATTAGGTTTGGCTTCCCGCTCATTTTTATCTCCGGTTAATCTCCTGGTTTTTGTTATTGCAAATTCTTAACTTCAACAATCCTGGTTTTTTACTCGTTTACATTCTATCACAACATCCTCACATCTGCACATTTGCACATTCTCACATCTACATATTCGCACATTTGCACATCTGCACATTTGCACATCGCACATCAACCCATCTGTTTAAAAATCTCCGTCAACTCCTCCATATCGTCGAAATGGTTTTTTACGCCGTTTATTTCCTGGTATTTTTCGTGGCCCTTACCGGCAACAAGTACGATATCCCCTGGTTTTGCCAGCATACAAGCTGCTTTAATCGCCTCGCGCCGGTCGACAATGCTCAGGGTGTGCCTCCTAAATGCCGGATCGACGCCTGCCTCCATATCTTTGATAATTTGTGCCGGATCTTCGCTTCGCGGATTGTCGGAAGTGAAGATCACCTTGTCGCTCCATTCGCAGGCGGTGCGGGCCATTACCGGGCGTTTGGTTTTATCCCTGTCGCCGCCGCATCCTATTACCGTGATCACCTTTTCATTTCCCTTGCGTATATCGTGTATTGTGCTCAAAATATTCTGGACCGCATCGGGCGAATGGGCATAGTCTACAATGCCTATAACTTTGTTTGGCGCTGCTATATAATCAAAACGGCCCCTTGCCCCCGTCAACTTGCTCAGGCTGGTGAGTATATTGGTTTTATCCTGCTCGAGCAGCATTGCGGCAGCGTACACAGCCAATAAATTGTATGCATTGAATGTGCCCACCATTTTAAACCAAACTTGTTCGCCGTCGATCTGCAGCAACAGGCCCTCAAACTGGTTTTCGATAATGCGCGCCTTAAAATCGGCCATGCTTTTTAGCCCGTAAGTTTTTTTATGCGCTTTGGTATTTTGCAGCATGATATTGCCATTTTTATCATCGACGTTGGTGAGGGCAAAAGCGCTGGAAGGCAGTTCATCAAAAAAGGCTTTCTTGGCTTTCAGGTAACTGTCAAAGGTTTTATGATAATCCAGGTGATCATGCGTCAGATTTGAGAAAATACCTCCCGAAAACTTCAGCCCGACAATACGGTGCTGGGCTATTGCATGCGAGCTGACTTCCATAAAGCAATAATCGCAGCCCTGCGCAACCATTTCGTTCATCAGCTTGTTCAGCTCGACCGGGTCGGGTGTGGTATGTGTCGCCTGGATCACTGTGCCGTTTACCTGGTTTTCGACGGTCGAAAGCAGCCCGCATTTGTACCCGAGATCGCGGAACAATTTATAAAGCAGCGTTGCAATTGTGGTTTTGCCGTTAGTGCCCGTTACGCCAACCAGTTTTAATTTTGCCGAAGGATTATCATAAAAATTCGCCGCCACTATTCCCAGGGCGACCGAAGAATCGGCAACCATCAAAAAATCAACTTCGCCGGTAACGCGCGCAGGCAATACCTCGCATATAACCGCCACGGCGCCATCCTGTATGGCTTGTAAAATAAAATCGTGGCCATCCGCAACTGTGCCTTTCACAGCTACGAACAAGCAGCCCGGCACCACCTTGCGCGAATCAAAAACCACGGCTGATATCTCCATATCGGCACTGCCCTGGAGTTCAGTGAATGCAAGCCCTTCAATAATGTCGCTCAAAAATCTCATTGCAGTTCAAGTATTATTTTTGATCCTTTTGGTATGATACTTCCACCTGTTACCGATTGGCTGATAACTGAGCCGCTGCCCCTCACCGTTACTTTATAGCCGGCATTACCTAAAAGATATAAGGCATCGCTGAGGCCCATGCCTGTTACCGACGGCACTACGCCGCTCTTATAGCTCACGTCTTCGTAAGCTATTCCATTGCTTGTATCTACGCCGCTGCCTGCCGCGTTATCCGAGGCATACAGGGGTTTAATCCCTAACTTGCCATATACCTGTTTCAACGCCTTCAGGTTCCCTTTTTTTATTTGCGGCATGTTTGTATTGCCCACATAATGCATTGGTGCAGCCTGGTTCATTTCAAGATCGCTGGCGTATACACGGTCGGCAATTGCCCTGAATACCGGGCCCGCAACCAGGGCCGCCAGGTAGGAGCCCGCTGTGGGGTGATTAATAACTACGATCATCGAGTACTTGGGGTGATTTGCCGGGAAATACCCGCAAAACGAAGCCTGGTAGGTTTTTTTCACACCATAACCAGACGAACCGTTGGCTATCTGGGCAGTACCGGTTTTGCCGGCTACCGAATACAACGGATTTTTAATAACGTTTTTGCCGGTACCTTCCGTTACTACGCCTTCCAGCAGGTTTCTCATCTTGCCCAGTGTAGCATCCGAGCACACCTTTTCGTTGATCACCCTGGCGTGGAATTGCTCAACCGTGTTCCCTAACCTCCTGATTTCCTTAACCAGTATCGGCGCTATCATTTTGCCGTTGTTTGCAACCGCGTTATATAAGGCAAGCATCTGCAGGGGCGTGATCTTCATTTCATACCCGTAAGCCATTTCGGGCAGCGTATAGTATTTGTTCCAGCTGCGGCTTTTTGGATTTTTAACTACAGGGTTGCCTTCACCCGGAATCTGCAGGCCAAGCTTTTCGTTCAAATGATAGCTGTAAAGTTTATCGGTAAATTGTTTGGGGTTATTGTTATAGTGGTTATAAATAAACCGTGCGGCGGCAACGTTCGACGATTCTTCGAATGCCCTTTTTGCCGTCATAACACCATTATGCTCCACGTCCGTGATGGTTGGCCCTTTTGGAAATTTGAATTTTCCGCCCTCCGCATCCACCAGGGTATTGGTATCGATTTTATGCTGATCAAATGCTGTCATATAACTGGCCAGCTTAAAGGTTGAGCCGGGATCGGCCGCATCGCTTATCGCGTAGTTATAAGTTTCCTCGTAATCCCCGCTTTTGGTTTTGGTAAAGTTGGCAATGGCCCTTATTTCACCGGTGGCAACCTCCATCAACACCACGCAGCCATGGTCGGCCTGTGTTTTTACCAGCTGTTTCTTTAGAGCATCCTGCGCAACATCCTGGTAGTTAACATCGATGGTCGAAATAATATCAGCCCCCTCTTTGGGCGCAATCTCTTCCTCGCCATTGTTAACCGGCATCCAGGTGCCGCCCGCAATACGCTGCATCAGGCGTTTGCCTTTTTCGCCTTCTATATAGCTTGCATAAGCGCCCTCAAGGCCAACCGGCTTTACGTTGTCCATTTTATACCCTATGGTGCGCGCAGCCAGTGAATGGAAAGGTAATACCCGCTTGTTTTGCTCAACCGCTATCAATCCGCCTTTATATTTACCCATATTAAAAATAGGGAACTTGCGTATTTGTTTTAAATCTTGATAACTTACCCGGCGCCTGATCAGCTGGTATCTTTCCTCGTTCTTGCGCGCGTCGCGCAGCAGCCTTGAATATTCTTTTGCCGGCCTGTCTTTAAACATTTGGGAAAGCTTCATCGCCAGGGAATCAACCTTCTCATTAAAAATATGCTCATCGCCTGCCGCCGCCGCCATCATATCCATGTGGATGTCGTATTCGGGCACCGAGGTAGCCAGCAGGCTCATATCAACCGAAAATATATTGCCCCGCGCTGCGTCAACCGTTTGATATTGGGTAGAAAGGGTGGACGACATTGCCCTCCATTTTTTTCCCTGCACTACCTGCACACGGTATAATTGCACGATCACCGCGCCGGCAAAAAGCAGGATAAGCCCGAACGCCAGGTAAACCCTTATCAATATGTTGGTCCTAATGCTCATCGTTCACTCCCTCTGCTGTTATTTTTTGCGGCGGCTGCAGCGATTCTTTAATGCCCAGCGTATCTGCCCGTTTGGCTACTTCGGTAAGCGTGCTTTTAAAGGCAAGCTCGGCCTTGGTTGTCTTATAGTCCCAGCTCAGCTCTTTTACTTCCTTTCCTATTTTATCTATATCGCGTATGTTTTTTTCAGCAAAATTCCGGTTGGCTATATATACCATTCCTAAAAAGGCCAGGAAAAGTATAAAGGGTAATGCCCGGGTGGCCTTGTCTGCATTAAAAAAACCGTTTGAAAAAAGCTGCGTCAAAAAGTTATCCTGGAATTCCTTCCCCGATCTTTCTTCCACGATAAGATCCTGGTCGTCTTCTTCTTCAATTTGCGTACGTAAACGATTGGTCATTTCTTTACCGCAACCCTTAGTTTTGCGCTCCGTGCCCTGTTGTTTTTACTTATTTCTTCGGTCGATGCAGTAATTGCCCCGCGGCTTACCACATCGAAAGGCCTGTTATCATTGCCATACAAGTCTTTTTCCAGCTCGCCGCTGAACTTGCCCTTGGCTATAAAATTCTTTACCAGCCTGTCTTCCAGCGAATGGTACGACATTACCACCAGCCGCCCGCCCGATACCAATACCTCTGCCGACTGGATCAAAAAATCTTTTAACGCCTCCAACTCCTGGTTTACCTCGATGCGCAATGCCTGGAAAACTTGTGCGAGGTATTTATTTTCCTTTCCGCGTGGTATACGGATCGAGATCGCATTCTTCAAATCAGCAACTGTTATTATCGGTGCGTTCAAACGCGCGGTTACTATGGTATTTGCCAGCGATTTTGCGTTTTGTATCTCCCCGTACATGCCGAAAATGCGGTGCAGCTCGGTTTCTGAATAATTATTGATGACTTCCTTTGCGCTGAGGTCCGATTGCCGGTTCATCCGCATATCCAGCTCTGCGTCAAAGCGGATGGAAAAACCGCGCTCGGCCTGGTCAAACTGGTAGGATGAAACACCCAGGTCGGCCAGTATGCCGTCAACCGGGATGGCATGGTGCAAGCGGCAGAAGTTTTTGAGATAGCGGAAGTTTTGATCAACGAAAACAAAGCGGTCGTCGTCAATCATATTTTGCCTGGCGTCAGCGTCCTGGTCAAAGGCCAGCAGCCTGCCAGACTTATCCAGGTGTTTTAGTATTTCGCGGGAGTGGCCGCCGCCGCCAAATGTAACATCAACATAGGTGCCTTCGGGTTTAATATTTAAACCTTCGATACACTCGTCCAGCATTACAGGGGTATGGTACTCGCTCATTGTGCAGCCTCCCTTCCTTTTCCGCCCATTACTTCACCGGCAAGCGCGGCAAAATCCGCAGGCTCGTTCTGTATCATTTCGCGGTGCGCTTCCTTATCCCATAGCTCTATATTTTCAAGCTGGCAGGCAAGTACCACGTCGCTTTTTATACCGGCGTAATCAAGCAGCAATTGCGGTAAATTAACCCGCCCGGTTGAATCAGGAAACAATTCGGTTGCCCCGCGGGTAAAATATCGTATGAATTCTATGTTTTTGTATTCGTATTGATTAAGTTTGCTTAGTTCAGCGAGTTTGTTCTCCCATTCTTTTTTGGTGTAAATGACAAGATACTTTTTAAAACCACGGTTGATCACAAGGCCCTCACTTTCAGCTTCGGGAAGCTTCTTCTTGAGGCCGGCAGGGATCATCATGCGTCCTTTGGCATCCAGTTTACATTCAAATTCGCCGATCAGGTATGACATTTGGGGACTTAACTATTATTAGCAATGTAAAATTAGATTACTTTTACCACTTTCTACCACTTTCTACCACTAAAGTTATTAACACTTGTGTATTAACTTTGTTTATAACTTTTTATACAATTTTTTGGGTTGTTCCCCGCCAATTCATTTTCACTGGCCAATCATTACAGGCTAATTTTGAACACATTACAATTCTGCCGACCGTTATGATAAAACTTAATGACGACTTTTTACTGGGAGTTGAAAACAATGAAAAAAAAGTGCGTTTAATAGTTTATAAGGGGGGCGTGGAAAATGTTTGCCGGAAGGAAAACTTTAATAAGCTTAAACAATTTATACTTTCAGACCAAAACACGGCATTTAAAGGCCGGTTGCAGCTGCATAAAAGTATGGATGGGATAGTGGTTGAGGTTAAAGGCCGCGTTGCCGGCATAATAAAAGCTGACGAACTTATTAATTACCTGGAACGCACCGGGTAACAAAACTTGTAACTATATTTATCATTATGAAAGCAAAATATTTACTATGCGCACTGCTGCTGTTCGCGGGTTCCGCAGCCTTGGCCCAAAATGCCCTTCCCTCGTCCGAAACCGTGCTGAACAATGCTTATGCGGAAGCTGGCAAGGCAAATAAAAATGTAATACTGATATTCCATGCGTCGTGGTGCGGCTGGTGCAAAAAAATGGAGGCATCGATCAACGATCCTTTATGCAAAAAAATGTTTGACGACAATTATGTTATTGCGTACCTGGACGTGCTTGAGAACAAGGGAAAAGAAAACCTGGAGAATCCCGGCAGTTTGGCTGTATTAAACAAATTTGGGAGCGATCAGGCGGGCTTGCCCTTTTGGCTTATCCTTGATGCAAATGGGAAGGTGCTTGCCAATTCCCTGCTGAAACCTGATGGCGCCACAGCCGCCAAGCCCGAAGATAATGTGGGCTGCCCGACAACCGAGAAGGAAGTAGCATATTTTACAAGCGTTTTAAAATCGACATCCCGTTTAACGGACAGAGACCTCGATGTAATACACAAACGGTTCTTATTAAATCAACCCCAGCCGCAGAAACCGGTAAAACCGGCGACGAAATAACAATTTTAGGATATTTGCAGGGACGCAATATTTTGCGTCCTGGAACGGTTATGGCATTCGATAGATCAGAAAATTAAGGTTCGAGACTCTACATAGAGCATTAACAATGATGAAAATATTTACCGCTATAACTGCGGCTTCCATTTTAGGATTCACCGTTATCCCAATTCAAAACAACCAAGTTGTTCAATTTGATATCTCTAAAATTCTAAACGCCCGGCCGGTAACTACACTAACCGGCGGCAGGTTGATAACCTGGAAAAAGGGAATCGACGGAAACGGCATAGGCGATGGTTATTTAACCGTGTCTGCGGCGCTGTTCAATGGCGATAAGGAGGCGCATGCGTTACCGGATGACCCGGTGTTTGCCGCCAATGCTTCCCATCCCGAAATAAAGCTGCATTATTCAAATAAAGATAGCCTGCATTACCAGGCCTGCGCTATTAGCGGGCTGGAGGAAGTTGAATTCAAAGTCCCCGAAGCTAAATATAAGGATGTTTACCTGGCTTTAACCAGTGCGGAAGGCGCTTCGATACTGGACGTAAGATTAGTTTATGCAGATGGAAGCGAAGAAAAGGACCTCACGCTGCCGGATTATTTTTGGGATGTTAAACCGGACGACCCCAACGTATGTTACCTGGCCCATGATCTTGCAAAATGGGGACCTAAAAATAATATGACCGAAAAGGACCATCACAATATCCACCTGCTCAACATTCATCCCGACCCGGCAAGGCGGTTGGACAGGATAAGTATCAGTAAAACCAAGGCGACTTACCTGGTGCTATGGGCAGCCGCAGGGGTAAAAGCGGCGGGCTAATCTTATTTTGAGGTGCTGTTACTTATTACTGCGATTGCGATATTGTTCCATAGGAACATTTGGTTGGTTGTATCGTTTATTTTTCTACCAACGAGTTGTTCCGCTGGAACAAAGCTTCAAGTAATAGCATTTCAAAATAAGAATTAGGCATGCGCCCTGAAAAACTTATGATGTTTGTAAAAGTTTGCAGGTTTTAACGAATTTGCGAAGTGACCGCTGCCTAAATTTTGATTCGGCTGAAAATCAGACATTTACATCAAAAAAACAACAGTGTGTGTGTGAAGTGACCGCTGAACGAATTTTGATGTGGCTGAAAATCAGCAAGTTCCATCAAATAATATCCGCGCATGTGCGAAAAGGCCGATGTGTAAATTTAGATTATGTTGAAAATCAGCTGGTTACATCAGACAAACATCTGGATTTGCGCGAAATGAGCGCCGAACTTTCGCAAGTTTTAGGAATTAGTTGTATGTTTATTTCCTCCAATAAATCATCTTATGCAATTATTTAAACTCTCATCGCTCCCTAAAATCAAATTTTTTGTTTTAGTCATTGCCTTCATTAGCCTTGGTTCCGTGACCTACGCGCAGGTAATAACGCCAGATTCCGTCGACAGGCTTGTTGAGCGCACCTTAAAAACCTTTGATGTGCCCGGCATTGCAGTAGCCATAGTGAAGGACGATAAAATAGTTTACGAAAAAGGTTACGGGGTGCGCTCGCTGGCAAGCAATAAAAAAGTGGACGAAAACACCCTGTTCGGGATAGCATCAAACAGTAAAGCGTTTACCGCCGCGGCGATAGGTATCCTGGTGGATGAAGGCAAACTGAAACTGGACGATAAGGTTACAGATTATATCCCCGAGTTTAAGCTGTACGACCCTTATGCTACCGCCGAATTCACCATACGGGACCTGCTTACCCACCGCAGCGGCCTTGGTTTAGGCGCCGGCGACCTGATGGATTTCCCCGATTCGACCGATTTTACAATGAAGGATGTGATCCATAACCTCCGTTATTTTAAACCCGTTTCGAGCTTCAGGAGCAAGTTTGATTATGATAACCAATTGTATAAAGTTGCCGGCGAGGTGGTTGCAAGGGTATCGGGCATGAACTGGGAAGATTTTATCCAAACGAGAATAATGACCCCGCTGGGCATGGACCATAGCTCCCCCTCCTATCAAAGAATAAAAGATTACTCTGATGTTGTTGATGCCCACGCGCCCGTCGACGGTAAAGTTGTAGTGATACCAAGGTACCTTACTACCACCGGAAATGCAGCGGGCGGTATTTACTCAAGCGTGGCCGATCTGAGCAAATGGGTGATCATGCAAATGAATAATGGCAAATACGGCGATGGCAAGCAACTGTTTAGCGAAGGTGTTCACTGGCAGATGTGGTCGCCGCAAACAATTTTACCTGTTGGGCCGGTTTCGCCTTATAGTACTCATTTTGCCGCTTATGGCCTGGGCTGGTTTCTAACCGATGTGAAGGGATACAAAGAAGTAAACCATACCGGCGGCATCGATGGGATGGTGACCAAGATCACCCTGCTGCCCGAGTTAAAGCTGGCCATCATTGTGCTTACCAACCAAACATCCGGCGCCGCATTTAGCGCCGTTACCAACCAGATAAAGGACAGCTATTTAGCCATCACCGGCAGGGATTGGGTAAAAATGTTTGCCGACCAGGTGAAGGCCAGCGAGCAAGGCGCCGACAAAGTTACCGCCGAAGTTTGGAAACAGGTAGAGACCCATAAGCACGACGGCTCCAAAACGGATATAACGCCGTTTGTTGGCACTTACCATGACATTTGGCTCGGCGATGCCATTATCAGCAATAAGGACGGGCAGCTGTGGTTCAATGTAAAGCGTTCGCCTAAATTAACCGGCGTTATGCTCCCCTACAAAGGCAACACCTTCGTGATAAAATGGACCTACCGCAGCTTTGAAGCCGATGCGTTCGCCATGTTTTCGTTTGATGAAAACGGCAACCCAACCGGGCTGAAGCTGAAACCGGTATCGCCATTAACTGATTTTAGTTTTGATTTCCAGGATTTGGATTATAAGAAGGTGAAGTAGAAAAAAATATGTCAGAAATGACAGGGGCTGTTGTTTAGTTTTCAAACCTCTTCAAATACTTTTTATCTATCAATTCGCCGTACATAATATCGCTGTGCCTGTCCAGGCTAAACCATGGCGAATTGTACTGCAGCACCTGCAGGTTTTGCGCGGGCATGAAGCTTTGCGCCAACAGGAATTGTTTTTTATGCTGGCTGTTCTCCACCACATCTATTACAATAAAACAATGGCCGGGTGAGCCGCCTTTAATGAAAACATCCCCGGCTTTAAGATCATCGGCGTTTTGAACTGATTTTAGCTCTTTTTGAAGCGATAAAGTGCCGGCATAACTAAAAACCAGGTTCATATAACGCATAAAGGCCGGGTAATCATAGTCCTTTTTCGCTTTTAACGCCCATTGTCCATTGTGGTAGCGGAAACCGTTGGCATAATCGATATAATCGCAGCGAAAACCGCTTTCAAAATGAAACACGATCTCATCATATCTTTTTTGATGGTACAAATATTCGGCCCTTAACCGCATCACTACATCGGCGCATTGCTGCAGGTCCTCGTTGCCGACGCTGATATCCACAACCGCGGCAGTGTATACATCAGTAGCAGCAACAGCGCCCTTATAGGTTTTGGTTTGTGTGCCCGGCGGTTTAAGTGGCAGGGTTTGCAGGTAAGCGGCAAAAGTTCCAGGCGCAGCTGCCAGGCGATGATAACCTTCGGGCGCTTTAAAGCGGGTGGTGACATTATCCGGCGACGTAATGCTGCCAGAAATCAACAATGCGATAAGTGCTAAAGCTGCTTTCATTTTTTATTGAATTAATTCGGGCCGGTATTCAAAATGCATGGTATCGTAATGGTACCATTTGCCGCCCCATATAAAACCATGCCTTTCAAATATATCCACAATTATTTGCGGTATCCTGTTTTTGTATTTAATCGCGGCATTTTCGTCTGTGCATTTGCAGGCCCATTCCCAGTAGTCGGAATAAGTGGTGTTTATATCAATGGTCATTCCAAAACTATGCATGCTGTGCCGGTGCGTACCGCTAATGTTTCGCCAGGTAAAGGTACCGCCGATATGCGTAAGATATTTTTTCAGTTCGGGATGTTCGTCAAGTTCTTTTGAAACCAGTGCCAGCTTTTTATCGATCCCGTTTATTTTTGTAACCCTTATTTTTTGACCAACAAGCTTAGGGCACCAGGTTATTTCAGTAAGGTGCTTTTCAACCTCATTTTCGCTTGCACCATACATCTTTGAAAAAAATGGCTCGTACCTGATCCGCCCCGGATCTGAGTTTTTTGCAGGGGCCGATTTTAATATGCCCGCCGGGTATTTTTGGATAAACATGTCCTTCAGATCAGGCTGCTCCAAAAGCATTTTAAACGATTTATTCTTAGTGCCATCGTCCCAAAGCATCCGGGTCCCGTCTTTAAAAACCAGGTGGTTATTTGAGAAACCGGTTATGAAATCCTTATAACTATCGATGAGCTTTCTGGCGGTTGGGGGGATGGTATCGATTGGATAGGCAGCTTCATGCAACCGGGGGCTCCGTGTTTCCAAAGGCATGGGATGCGGAAAGACCGGGAAGCAAGGTATCAGTAAAAATATTATGAGCTTTATTCTCATTATTCACGCGTTCTGCAATATCCACAAGGTATCCTATTAACGAAGAAAGACTTACGAAATTTTTAAAATTTCGTAAGTCTCATTGTATTTCAAATCAAAGCCTACCAAACCTTCACCCTTGCGCTGTCCGGCCGGTACATTTTGTCGCCGGGTTTAACGTTAAATGCATCATAAAACGAAGGCATGTTCGACATTGGCCCGTTTGTGCGGTACATTGGCGGCGAGTGCGGGTTAGAACTGATGCTCAACCTTGTGGCCTCGTCGCTTATCTTCATACGCCACAACTGCGCCAGCGAAAGAAAGAACCGCTGGTCGGGCGTAAAGCCATCGATTTTTGTATTGCTTTTGCCCTGCGGTGTGCGCTTAAAGGCTTCGTAAGCAATAGCCATTCCGCCATTATCGGCCAGGTTCTCGCCTTGTGTAAGTGCGCCGTTCACATGCAGGTTGTCTAACACGGTATATCCGCTATATTGGTTGATAAGCACCTGTACCCGTTGCTTAAATTTGGCAGCATCCTCTTTTGTCCACCAGTCTTTCAGGTTGCCCTCCTTATCGTACTGCCGCCCCTGATCGTCGAAGCCGTGGGTCATTTCGTGGCCTATCACAACACCGATGGCGCCATAATTGATCGCATCGTCGGCATCTTTATCAAAGAAGGGGAACTGCAGTATCCCGGCCGAGAAAACGATCTCATTATTGGTTGGGTTATTGTAGGCGTCAACAGTTGAGGGCGTCATAAACCATTCCGTTTTGTCAACAGGTTTGTTTAGTTTTTTCAGCCCAACGTTATAATCGTGTTTTGCTATAGATTGCAGGTTTTTATAATAAGAATCTTTGCTGATCTCCACATCGTCATAATTTTTCCATTTATCAGGATATCCTATCTTAACGGTAAAGGCCGCCAGCTTAGCCAGGGCGCTTTTTTTGGTTGCATCGCTCATCCAGTCTAATTTTTCTATCCTGGACCTGTAAACCGATTTTAAATTATTTACCAATTCTATCATCCGCTTCTTTGATTCCGGCGGAAAATATTTGGCCACATACAATTGACCAAGCAGATCGCCAAGGCCGTTATCAATCTCCGAAACCATTGTACGCCAGCGCGGCTGCTGTGTTTTCTGTCCTGCTAAAGCTTTATCGTAAAAGTCGAAATGGGCATCCCTGAAATTTTTGCTTAATGAAGCCGCCGCCCCATCGATGGCGTTAAAGCGGAGTTTGCTTTTCCATACGTCCAGCGGTTGCGATTTTAATAAATTATCAAGCGCGGCATAATATTGGGGCTGACCGACCAATACCGTGTCGGTATGAATGTTCATCAGGCGAAATACATTTTTCAGGTCGAGATCGGGTAAAGTTTTCTGAAAATCGGTGACCGAAAGTTTATGATAGTTTTTTACCGGGTCGCGCAGTTCAACAGGCGATAAATGCGATTTTGCAATTTCTGTTTCCAGTTTTAAAATACCGGAGGCGCTTTCGCCGGCATGCATGGCATCCATCCCCGTCAGCGTAAAAAGTTTGGCTATATAGGCAACATAAGCGGCGCGTATCTTCACTGTTGCAGGGTCGGTTTTAAAATAATAGTCTTTGTTTGGCAGGCCCAGGCCAGTCTGGTCAAAATGTGCCACGTTCATCTTGCTGTTCTTGTCGTCCGGCGAAACATAAAAGCCGAATAAGTAGCCGTTGCCATCATTAAAGGATTTTGCTGCCAGGTTCACCAGGTCGCGGTAATCGTGCACAGCAACAATTTCCGCCAACAGGGGTTTTACCGGTTCATACCCCAATTTTTCTAGCGCGACGGTGTCCATCCCGCTCAGGTACAGGTCGCCAACTTTCTGCTCCTTGCTATCTTTGGCATTATCCTGTTTTGAAACTTCCTCCAATATCCCGTGCAGTAGCGTTTGGTTATTCACCGTCATGGCGTACATGCCGCCTGCGCCTTTTTCTGACGCCGGTATTTTGGTGTTTTTTATCCATTTGCCGTTCACGTACATAAAAAAGTTATCCGCCGGCTTAACGGTGGTATCCATGCCCGATTTGTCGAAGAAAACGGTCCTCGGCGCATCGGTTAGATCTTTTGATTTGTTTTTGCAGGCGGTTGCCATTACACATGCAAGGGCTATAAAGCCCCATTTCTTCAATCTCATAGTTTTAAATTTTTATAAATATAAACTTAAAACGTGAATGCTAAAAAGTATGGCGGCGGCTTAGATAAAGCGGTCTTTAAAAACCCTGTTAACATAACTCAAACTATAACAAATAAGGCTACGGGAAAATAAATCTTCAATTTTTCAACTTTTTACCATTTATTTGTAACCGGTCTTTATTACCACTTAAACTTAAACATGAAAAAATTACTTTTACTAACATGCCTTCTCGCAACGATGGCGGGCGTTTTTGCGCAAAAAATAAGCTACGGGATCAGGGGAGGCCTCAACTTTTCCGAGATTTCGGCATCGGTTAGCGGCATCACGGCTTCATCCGACAATTTAACGGGCTTTCACATCGGCGGCCTGGTCGATTTTAAGTTTCAATCTTTTTCTATCCAGCCGGGCGTTTTTTATACCACAAAAGGAGGCAATTCAAGCGCAGTTGATGGCAGCGGAAATCCCGGTGAAAGCGCATCCAAAATCACCTTCAACTATCTCGAGATCCCGGTTAACTTATTGTACCGGGTACCCGCCCGCAAGGGAAGCGTATTTTTAGGCGGCGGGCCTTATGTAGCTTTCGGCCTTTCGGGTACCGCCCCGCTGGTAACAGATGCCAACGGGCAGCCAACCAACCAGACACTTTCCATTCACTTTGGCAGCGGCGAGAATGACATTCATGACCCCGATTTTGGTATCAATTTTTTAGGCGGCTATCAATTTGAGGGCAACGTTACACTAAGCGTTGGTTATGGACTTGGCCTTTCGAGCCTGTCGAACACAACCGACGTAGCTATTCACAACCGCGTGTTAAGCTTTTCGATAGGCGTTTTCTTTAAGTAAATTGTTATGATCGTTGAAAAACCGTAACGATATAAATAATATCGAATGATTTAGCGCGCGTGAGGCCTGATGACACTTTACCGGCGCCACAGACGTACGCGCCTGACGCCGGTATTTTGTTTCCTGAATTTAAACCGTCAACCCGTCGATACGGTCTGTCACGAAATATTAACAGGGTTTACACTTGCTATAGCGCCAGCCACGCAGGTCCGGAAATGACGCAAAACCGGGCAAAAACTACCTCTTCAAATAAACGCGATTGGATTTGATGGCTTCTAAAAAAAACGTCAAATCTTGATCATTCCGCGCATTGTTTTAATAACATGTTAGCATTCAGCAAGGTGTTAACAAATAAATCATACTATATTTACGTTTATACGCTTGTTATTCGCTTATTTTTATAGACCCTAAAAAGGTCAGCTTAAATTTAACCTTAAAAATAAATTTATGACCTGGAGAAAATTTAGCGGCGAGATTATTCAAACGCCAATTATTGAGGAGGTAGAGAAGGCCATTGAGCGGGAAACTAACCTTGGCAACAAACTGAAAGTTTGCATCGGTACCGATTCGCAGGTGAAGGGAAACATTACCGACTTCGCCACTGTTATCGTGTTTTTGCGCGAGCAGCGGGGCGGCTTCATGTTTATCCAGCAAGAGCGGACGTCGCAAAAAATGAGCATCAAAGAACGCATGCTCAGCGAGGTGCAAAAATCAATCGACATTGCTTACAAACTGTGCGACCTGCTTGATCTGTACGATGTTGACCTTGAAGTGCATGCCGACATCAACACCAACCCTATGTTTAAATCAAACCAGGCTTTGCACGAAGCCATGGGTTATATCTTGAGTATGGGTTTTGTGTTTAAAGCCAAGCCCGAAGCCTTTGCAAGCTCCTATTGCGCCAATAAAATTGTGCAGTAATTATTAACAGTGTCTTCGCCAGAACACCTGCCGGAATAACTTTGCCTTTTCCGAAAGCCTTTTCTTCCCTCCTGCAATTCGTAAATGATCTTATTATTTTTCTATTTTCAGCCTTCTATTTTTAGGTATGAAGGAAATTATAATCAGAAAAGCAGCGTCGCGCGACCTGCCGGCCTTACTTGAATTTGAAAGGGGCATCATCAGCACCGAACGGCCATTTGACGACACGCTAAAAGAAGGCGAGATCCATTATTATGATCTTGCTGCGATGATCGGGGCGGATGATGTTCAAATCCTTGTGGCCGAATGTGATGGCAAGCTGGTTGGCAGCGGTTATGCACGGATAGAACCTGCAAAAGATTATTTAAAATACCGGCGGTACGCTTATCTCGGCTTTATGTATGTGAGGCCGCAATTCAGGGGCAGGGGCGTAAACAAAATGATTGTGGAAGGCCTGAAACAATGGTGCCTGGAAAAAAATATAAATGAAATGCGCCTGGAGGTTTATGGCGAGAACCTGCCTGCCGTAAAAGCCTATGAAAAAGCAGGGTTTAAAAGCCTTTTAACCTGGATGCGGATGGGATGGTGAGTGAAAGCGGAAAGCACAAAGCAGAAGATATTCCGCTTTATGCTTTTTGCTTTATGCTTTTAGCTTTTTACTTTCAGCTTTCCGCTTTTAGCTCAAAAACTATCTGTAATCAAGCCTGTATATAAACGCGAGGGAACCGATATAGCCATTACCGGTATTGCGGCCGGTGATGAACTTACCGCCGTTTATAAATACCGAGAACTCGGGCGTAAAGGTATGCCCATAGGCCAGTGATGCCTGCAAAAAGTTAAAATCCTTATTGCTGAGTGTCCTCACAGGCGAAAAACTCTTGTCGTTGCTTTGCGAATAAATGCCGCTAACGGTAACTGATACCTGGTTCAGAAAATCTTCGTCAAGTGTCAAACCGAATGTGCCGCTGTAACGGTCCTGAATGGGGCCATTAGTGCCAAAATACTGGCGTACGCCGTCTTCCACGTTAAAATAGGTGCTCAGGTCGGATAAATGGCCCGTGCCCGAAAACGCAAGTTTCAGTTCGCCACCTTCTTCACCATAGCCCAAACTGGCATTATTGGTGTACATGGGCGTTATCGCCGTAGCTTGTATGGAGAAATAGTAGATAAAATCGATATTGAAAGCATAAAATTTCAGGCCTGTTTCCAGGTCGGTTAAACCCGACGTAGTTGTGGTTTTGGGAGCAGTCGCCTGCCTGTATTGATTAACGACGTAGGGCAGCGTGGCAACAGCCGCAAATCGCCTGGTAATGCCAAATTCCGAATGCAGCGTTATACCGTACGAGGTGAAATTCCCCTTGTTGGGAAAAGACCGCAGCGTGCCTACTGAATCCCATTGCGAATTGGCATAAAAATAGCTAACGGCAGGCGAAATTAGCAAGCGTCCCGGCCTCACCGGAAAGCCGCCTTGTGCAAAACTTGAATTTTGGAAGATGGTAAAAAGAATTGTAATAAGTAACAGAACTTTTAACGGGCTTTTTTTTAGGCTCATAAATTTTTTTTTAAAACAATGCAAAAGTGTCTCGCATCCATCTGCCCTCATAAACATTAAACTTTACCCCGATCTCGTGTGCAAGGTCCCTGAATATAATTACATGCTTTGGCGCTCTGACGTTATTATATAAAGTGTACACATTGTTTGGCGGCGCAATATTATCAACCAAACCCATACCAACTAATGTTGGGCATTCGAGGTTGGTGGCGAAATTTTTTGCGTCGTAATAATCCATGTTGCTTAACACTTTATCCATTGTCAGCCCCGGCCTTGTTTTAACGTACCGCCCTATATCTATAAAGGGCCAGTCGACTTCGTGAACCAAATTTCGGATATCACTTAGTATAGGGTTTGCGGCTGAACAGAAGCTTATACGTTTATCTACGCTAGAAGTTGCAACCGCTAAAAACCCGCCTAAACTGCCCCCGGAAGCAATAATATTGTCATGCCTTAACTCCGGGCGGCTGCATATAAAATCGACCGCACGCACGCAATCCATAATGGCGCCACGCAAAACATACCTGTTTTTATCTTCCAGGTTCAGTACGATATAACTTTCCCTCCGCACATTGATCACATCCTTGCTATTGCCCGAACCGCGGATGTTAATGGTAAATATAGCGATGTCGGGATCGGTGCCAAACATCGGCCCGAGCGAAACCTGGTAGCCGGGAAGGCCCAGCAATACCGCGAATTTCTTGTTCTTGTTTTTAGTGATCGGTTCGGTCAAATACCCCCTGATGGTTAAATTTCCCAATGATTTCATTTCGACCAGGAACACCCTGCGGTTATCTCTGGACGAATCTGGCAATTCGGTCACCTTGTAATCCGGCTTTACTTTAGCCAGGTCCGAAAGCGCCTGGCGCCAAAATGCTTCAAAGTCGGCTGGCTTGCCATACTGCGACCTGATCTCTGTGGGCCTTATGCCGAAAGCCTTGCGTGTAGTATCATCGTAGTCTGATACATTCACCATAAAGTTTATTTTGTAAAAGCCCGGCGACAGGCCCGGAATATCAAAATTATAGTTGCCTGATCCGTTGGCGCCGATCTTTACCTTTACCGAATCAGCTCTTACTTTTTTACCGGTTTCGGTAGTAACAAGGTACGAAACTTTACCAACCTCGTCATTTTTATAGGTGCTGTTCACCGAGAACGTGTACGAAGCAGTAGAGCTAAACACACCATCTTTGCTATGCGGCGTTAAAGTGGTTGTTACCGAGCCGTTGTCGCTTTCATTTTTTTGCGCTGAAGCCTGCTGGATGCCTGCTGTGGTACACAGGGCGCAAGCAATGGTCAGAAACCTGGTAAATATATTTTTCATCATATTAAATCATCTGTCAGGTGCGCGCGGGCATTAACTGCCTGCCCTGCCTGTTTTTTATAGGAAATAGCCCGGTATTAACGTTTTTACCACCACGGTATGGCTATTTCTATGCCGAACTTGCATCACAAGCCCCGTTTTTCACGAATATACGCAATAAGCAGCCTTTTGAACGTGATTTTTCGCTTTTTTAAGGCCTGTTAATTCAGCCGGACTTCTGTAGTGGGTAAATAATTCAACAGTTTTTTATCTCGCAAAGATAATTATTATCACATAAATTAAAAAGCGAGATAACTCAAACCCAGGCCCCAGTTTCCGCACTTCGCCTTTCCGTATTCGGAGTTACCGTTCTGCCTCTCACTTTCGCATTCCACATCCCGCCTTCCGCATTCCCTTAGGGTATCCTGAATTTTTCGCGGAGCCACAAATTTTGAAACATGAAATAGTTGTAATTTACTTCGTGGGTAGAGTTCGGCACGCAAACATATTCTTTGTTGCTGCTGCTGATATGGTTAAACAACGCCATACTGCAGCGCGGGGGGCAAAACTGGTCAAGCAGGCCAATGCCCATCAATACGGGACATTTTACCATCGGCGCAAAATTTTGCGGGTCAAAATAATCAAACGTGCGGAAAAACTTTTCCCAGGTAAACCCTGGATGCATGGTATTATATTTCCTGAACACTTTAAATGGAAATACCTGGCTTTTGTATGATGCGGATATCGACATATTATCATGAATATCGGCGTATAAGGGTACCTGCATGGTTAAAACCTTTACGCGTTTATCAAGTGCGGCGGTGATGAGCGCGAGCGAGCCGCCCTGGCTGCCGCCCTCAACGAATATTTTTGTGGTATCGATGCCCAAATTGGCGTGCGACCACAAAAAGTCGAGGCCACGGATGCAATCCATATAAACGCCGCGGTAAATATATTTTTCCTTGTCCTCAACATTCACCAGGCAGTAGTTGTCGGTGCCTACATTGATAACATCCGTACTGTTGCCGTTTCCCCTCACATTCAGGTCGAATGCTATGAAATCATCATTATCCATATTTGGTTTTAAAGTAACCACATAGCCGGGCACACGATAATGCACCGGGAAGTTTTTCCCATCGGTTGGTACTACCAACCAACCGCGGATCACCAGGTTGCCAAACGAATGCATTTCAACTGAGTAAACCCGCTTTTCATCTGTAGAGAGGTCCCGCCGTTCCAAGACCCGGTATTTTGGCGGCACCTTTTCCAGCAGCTCGCGCGAGCGTCTCCAGAAAGCATCAAAATCAGCAGGCTTATGCAGTTGCGAACTTATTTTATCGGGATTTACGCCAAATACCTTTCTTACTGTATCATCATATTGCGGCAAGTTCACCATAAAATTTATGCGGTAAAATCCCGTCGCCTTTGGCGGGATCTTTATTTGGAGCTCTTTTGTGCCGCTCCCCTTCAAAGTAAAATGCAGCGAGTCGGTCCCCATTTTTTTGCCTTCATCGGTGGTGATAATGTAGGATACCCTTCCCTCCTGCCATTCGTTGGTATTGTTTTCCAACTGCAGTTTATACTTTACCTCTTCGTTATTTTTAAAAATAGCGTCTTTGCTTTCAGGGATCGCCTTAAGCACCACGTCGCCTGTTTCCTGGGCGGCGTCCTCCTGCTTTGCTGCGGCTTTTATTGCCGAAGCAAACAATACAATCAGCGTAATAAGTGACAAGTAGCCAATCTTTTTCATAACTATAATTTTAAAACTGCTAAAAGTGAACCTCCATAACCCACACCGGTATTCACCCCGAAAGGCACATAAAAACCACCAAGAAATACGGAGAACCTGCGCGTAAACTGGTGGCCAAAATTTAATGCCGGCTTAAAAAAGGAAAAATCCCTTTCGGCAAAATAATTTGCGTTAAATGCTTTATCCGAGCTGAAAGACCGGAAGAGCAGCACTTCGAGGCTTACCTGGTTGTGCTTTGTCACAGGATAGCCGACTGAAGCGGTAATGCTCACCTGGTCGGGGCCCTGGGCGCTGTAGTACCTGCGGTATGATAGTTCGGTATTAAAATATCCTTTGTCAAGAACCGTTGCGGGCAAATTGCCGCAAAACATTAATTTCACCTCGCTGCCATAACTTCCCAGGCCCAGGGCCGAGCGCCCGCTTGTAACTGTGTACATTGGCGCGATGCCCGAAACCTGTACCGACAGGAACCGCACATAGTTGAAATTAACCAGGTTATAACTTAAGCCGACCGATAGGTCGCCGGGTCCCTGGTTGCTTATGGTATTGCCCGGGCCAATCTTGTTTTGCTGGTATAAATAAGGTAATGTGACCATCAGGTCGAGCTTGCGCGTGAGGCCGTAACCGAAAAATATATTTGCGGTGAATGAACTGAAGGATGTGCCCGGCGCACCTTTTATAACGTTGTCCTGCCCATCGAAACGATCTGTTTGATGATAATATGAAAACGTGGGGACAACCAGATCGCGATACTTACCAATAGGCCAGCCGGCAAATGTTTTGCAGGGAATTAGCCATGTGATCAGCAGCAAAAAAGCAGTAAATACAGTTGTTCTTTTCACTCAGTATTAAATTCGTTAAAACTAAATACAACCGTTAGTCTACTATCCCCTTAGGGCGGGGTTGATACTTGATCAAAAAGTTAGATTTGCGGATGTAATGGTTTAACGGCTCCTCAATTAGTTTAAACAAAGTCACCGAAACGGCATTTAATACGATAAAAATGTAAATAAGGTTCAACCAGTCGTACTCAAATGGTGAATGCCAGTCGACACCCCATTTATCATACAGTGCGAAAACAGCATCATTGAGGGAGTTGACGCCATTGAGAATAAGGGTAAATATCCAGCCTAAATGGATGAGATAGAAAATATATGAACTTTTGCCCAGTAACTCGATGAAGGGCAATGCCAGGAATTTTTTGAAGAGCGTACTTTCGGTAAGGATGCCGTAAAAGAACAAGGCTACTGCAATACAGAGAAAATAGTTATTGGTAATAATGCCTATAGGACTTTCCAGTCCGGCCAACCAGCCCTTGGGCGGAGGTTGAAGCGCCATCACAAAAACGCAAACAAATATCAGCGCAAAGCCAATATAGGTAAAATTGATTTTTTTTGTTCGTGTAAAACCGTTTTTTAGTACGTAGCGCGCCAATTGCACACCTACGAAAAACTCGAAGCAACGGCCAAAAAAAGTATAGAGCATCACAAAAGTAAAATTGCCGAAGAAGCCGTGCCAGTTTACATGGCTGAATATCAAAACCATTAAAATGGCAAACAGGGTGATAATTACCGGCTGGATATAAAAACGATTATACTTTTTGGCGATGAAAAAGATGATCGGCGCGGAAAAGTAAAAACATTCTTCGACCGTGAGCGACCATCCCTGGGCTATACCGGTATCCCAAAATTGATAAAAAAAGCCGCGAACAAAAGTAATATTTAAAAACATCAAGGCTACGGGATTGCCGCTGCCCTTTGTAATGCTGGGATCTTTTGTTATAAAATAGTAGGTAAACGCTGCAACCGTCAGCAAAAAGTACATGGGATATATGCGGGCCACACGGTTTTTCAGGTATTGCTTAAACCAGTCCTTTGTTAAATGGAAGCTATTATAATACCGGAAAGTGATCAAGAACCCTGAGAGTACGAAGAAAATGCTTACCCCGATATGGAACTCGCCAAAAAAGCGCTGCAGGATGTTCGGGAAGCCCCCGTCGAATTTGTAGCAAAAATGGGAGATGAAAACCAGGTACGCCGCCATTGCCCGTACCCCTGTTAATGCCGGGACGTAATTTTGTAAAGATCGTTGTGACAAACTGTTTTATTATAAATTAATTCCTAAGATAGATTATTTCGGGAATGTTTTACGCAAAAATACTGCTTTGGTTTGTCTGAACCCGAATTTGTCGAATTAGCGAATTTATAGAATTGGCATGTCTGGGAAATAACAAACGATTTCTTATAAATAAATCCGGTAATTTTTTAATTCTATAAATTCCACAAATTCGGGTTCAGACAGTATTTTGCTCCCTGCACAACCCCGCGCTCCAATATCTTTTGATCGATATAATATTGTATCTCAGATTTTTTTAAGCCCCAGTTCGGCGCTATCAACAATTCCAGATCGCTTAAGCCGAAAAGGCGCTGGATGACAATATCCGGCCGCACTAAGGGTAAAAATTCACACAGAAAATCGGCGTATTCATCCAGGCTGAAGACTTTAAAAGGCCGGCGTTTGTATTTTACGCCCATTACCGAGCCTTCCACTATGTGCAGGTGATGGAGTTTTATAAATTTTATCTGCGGAAAGCGGTTGATCTCGTCGGCATAGCGCAGCATCATTTCTTTAGTTTCCCAGGGAAAGCCAAAAATAGTATGCACGCAAACATCCAGTTTGCTGTTTTCCAGCAGGCTTAATGCTTTTATCAAATCATCATGACTGCAGCCGCGGTTGATCTGGGCGAGGGTATCATTATAAATCGATTCCATCCCCATTTCCAGGTCCACATCAAAACGGCCGGTATAGCTTTCGAGCAGCGCGATCTTTTCGGCATCGATACAATCAGGCCGGGTGCCGACAGAAAGGCCGACAATATCTTCGGTATGATAACTCAAGGCTTCGTCATACAACATTTTTAGATAATGTACCGGGGCGTAGGTGTTGGTATTGGGCTGAAAATAAATGATAAACTTGTCGGCCTTATTGCCCTTGCGGGCACGTTCAACACCTTGTATCACCTGCTCACGTACCGAAGGGTTATTGCGCGAAACGGAGGGCGTAAATGAATCGACATTACAATAGGTACAGCCGCCATAGCCTTTTGAGCCATCGCGGTTGGGGCAGGTAAAGCCGCCGTCGACAATTACTTTAAATACCCGCTTCCCTTTGTACTTTTCGCGCAGCCAGTTACCGTAATTGTTATACCCCTTATAGCTTTGCAGCGCCGAATCTATGACCATTTTTTGCTTATGATTGCACCGATTATTGCTGGTGATTGCACCCATTATTTTTGATGATTACACCGATTGTTGTGGGTGATTACACCGATTTTTGCTGGTGATTGCACCAATTGGGGCAAAGATAGGGATTTTTATGGAGCTTGATCTTTGACGGAATGGTTGCGGGCTAATAACCCTGGTGTACAGGTCAATTGCCCCGGTCCCTCATATCAAAATGATCAACGGTTTTATAGCCATTGGGCTGCACGTTAAATGCCGAGTATAAAACATACTTGTTATTGTCGTGCAAGCCGGGGATCAGTTTGTCTATTACCTTCCTGATCTGTAAGTTTTCTTTTTTTACCTCCATCGTATCCTTCAGGTTAAAATGCGTCATATAATATACCAGCGGGAAGGTGCCCTGATCATTTTTTTGGGTATAAACGCGCAAAATCATGGGGCCGGTGGCTAATTGCCTCAGCACTATAGGGTAGCTGTACTTTTCGTTCACTTCATCATGCACCTTGGTATAAAACCTGCCTGCGTCGGCTTCATCGGGGTATTGCCAATACGCGCCCGGTTTAAAACAGGTTATCGCCAACGTAACATTGTTGAGCGCCGCCTGGAGCTCTTTTTTTTCGTACTCATCCTTCGCCAGGGCGTAAAGTTCAGGCGCGGTTTTACCATTTATACTGTAAGGCTCCAGGTCAAGCTTAATTATTTTCCAGCCATAGTTAAACTTGCCGTAAACAAGGCTGATCATATAGGCATTGTCCGATTTTTTTGGCAGGAAATAGGCAAAATACATCTCGATGGTACTGTAGGGATATACCAGCCCGTATCGCTTTACGTCGCCGCCCTTTACCATCACGGTATCATTATCGCTGTATTTATTCACCACATAAAACTCATCTGCAAGTTCGTAGGCGTTATCGGTCAGCCGGTTGCTGATAAGTTCTACCTGCCTTTCGTTATTGGCCGCTATCATCTCTTTTGATAGCAGGGCATTCAGTCCTTTGGGGTTGTTAGCTTTCAGGTAGGCCAGCGCCTCGGCGTTCAGTTTGTGAAAGTCGTCGCGCTTGCTCGCTTTAATACTTTCATTTTTCCATGAACCGGGTACAAGTACGCATGATTGAAGAATAAGTAAAAGCCACAGCGCGGCGGCTAGTCTGAATTGATAGGGGGATAAGGATTTCATATTTGAGGACTAATATAAACATAAAATGAAAATACCCTTTGTTCCAAATAATTTTATATTTGATGGTGATTAACCCCGCGTCGTTTTTGCATGAAAAAGAATATACTATACCTGGCCTTTTTTCTTCCGATCTTCTCCTTCGGTCAAACCCATGACCTATATTTTGACAAGGGAGTTGAAAAATTTAATAGCAAGGATTTCGACGGCGCGCTGGAATATTTTACCAAAGAAATTGAACTGAATCCCGCTAACCTTGCGGCCTATGAGTATAAAGGCGTTATTAAAGCGCAGCAGGGTGATTTTAAGGGGGCCGCTGACGTATTTTCAAAAGAGATAGCGGCAAATCCGAATGCGGATATGGCTTACGCTAACCGGGCGTACGCCGAATTAAACACCGAAGATTTTAAAGCCGCGATAAGCGACTGCGACAAGGCTATTGCGCTGAACCCTAAAAACACAAATGCATATTTGAACAGGGGGAACTCAAAAAACCGGCTTGGCGACTATAGCGGCGCAATAATTGATTTTAATAAGCTGCTGGAATTTGATCCCAACGATGCTAAAGCATATACCAACAGGGGAAACGCAAAAAACGGGATGGCCGATTTTAAAGGCGGGCTTGAAGACCTGAATAAAGCAATTGAGCTTGACCCGCAACTGCCCGAACCATACCTGGACAGGGGCATTTCAAAAAGCAACCTTAAGGACAGTTACGGCGCCATTGATGATTTTGGCAAGGCGATAGCCCTGAACCCTAAGCTGGAGCCGGCCTTTTTTTACCGTGGCGTACAAAGGGCAATGCTGAACAATTACAGTGACGCCATGACCGATCTTAACCAGGCTATTATATTAAACCCAAAATATGCGGATGCCTACGCAAAAAGGGGTATTTTGAATTTAGGGGCCGGTAATTATGGCGCCGCCGGCGACGACCTTGCGAGGGCGATAGCGTTGAACCCTAATGACCCAACGGCTTATTACAGCAGGGCCGAAGTAAAATCGAAATTGGAGGACCGCGCCGGCGCCATTGCAGATCTTACCAAAGCGATAAGCCTGAACCCTGATTACGCCGCCGCTTACCATGACCGGGGCGCGGAAAAATCGATGATGAATGATTTTACCGGCGCTATCGACGACCTTAGCCGTTCTATAGCCCTGGCGCCTGATGTTGAAACGGCTTACTATAACCGTGCAATGGCCCGGGTTGCCTTGAAGCAGTATGCCGCAGCGATGGCCGATATGACGAAAGCAATTAACATAAACCCGGCATATAGCATTGCACATTATTACCGTGCCATGTTGTATATGGAAGTGAACGACTTTAGCGCCGCAATTCCTGACCTGGATAAGGCCATCTCTGACAATATTAACCTCCCTTTTGCCTATTATATGCGGGGCTTTGCAAACGCTGCCATTAAAAACACTACCCCCGCTTTGGCGGACCTCACCAGGGCGATAGAATTAAATCCGTCAAGTGCCGATGCTTACTTTACACGCGGAAGGTTGTATTTACAGTTAAATAATAAAACCGCCGGCAAAGCAGACCTGACCAAATCAGCATCCCTGGGTAACAGGGAGGCGCTTTATTATCTTAAAGCTTCATCACAAAAGCACAAGCCGGCAGCCAGCAACTGGGTGGTTTGGAAAAAATGATGATGAGTACCTATCAGGCAACATGTCATTATAACCCCCTCAAATTGGCTTTTTCTCACATCGCTGTAAAAACATTATCCGGCTAACTTTGATTTATCTTTAACCGATTAAAAAGTAAGTTTATGACAGCTAACAGCAATGAAATATTTGAGGGCAGAACTGCCCAAAAGATAACACCATTTTTATGGTTCGATGGCAAAGTAGAAGAGGCTGTAAATTTTTACACCTCGGTTTTCCCAAATTCGCAGGTCGTAAATGTTAGCCGGCTGCCTGCCGAAGCACCCGGGCGCAGCGGCAAAATAATGATGGGTACCATCCGCCTGGACGGCGTCGAGTTTATGCTGCTCGACGGCGGCCCGATGTTTAAATTTACGGAAGCCATTTCGTTTTTTGTGCACTGCGAAACGCAGGAAGAGGTTGACGACCTGTGGAACAAACTGACCGCCGACGGTGGTGAGGAGAGCCAGTGCGGCTGGCTGAAAGACAAATTTGGCGTATCATGGCAGATAGTTCCCAATGCGCTTGGCCGACTGATGGGCGATCCGAACCCTGTAAAATCGCGCAACGTAATGAATGCGATGCTGCAGATGAAGAAGATTGATATTGCAGGTTTGCAGGCGGCTTATGATAAGGAGTAGATAATTTGCGATTAATGTCGAATATCAGTTTTACGATATGTGGCGCTCAATTTTTATCCTTTACTTTCGTGTGCCTCATGATTTTTTTATAAAACCGGTTTATAAATGAATCCGGTTTTTCTTCGGTGTGATATCCATATTCATAACCATACCCATACCCATACCCATATCCATACCCAAAGCTGAGTAAATCAATGTCCCTTGCCGAGTTAGCAATCAAATACGTATTTTCTTTTATGTCTAGAAATCTATTGTAGACCTCATTAGTTTGTTCGAAATTCGAATAGTTAAAACGGGTGACAGTAACAATAACGTCTGAAACCCTTGCAATAAACGTTGCATCAGAAACCAGCAATACAGGTGGCGAATCAATAATAATTAAATCGAATTTTTCTTTAAGTTCATCTAAACAGGTCTTCAGTAAAGGGCCTTCTAAAAGTTCCGTAGGGTTCAGAGGAATGAAGCCACTGGGGATTACAAAAAAATTGCTAAATAGTGCGTGGGGCATAATGATTTCATCCAAACTTTTATCCAAGGTCAAATAATTTGTTAAACCAATGTTAAAATCGAATCCCAAACGAGCTGTAATTCCAGCTTTCCTAAAGTCGCAATCGATAAGTATTACCTTTTTTCCAAAGGCAGCAGCTGTTAAAGCGTAATTAATTGAAAGTGTTGATTTCCCCTCTCCGGAAATAGCACTTGAAAATAGAATAATTTTATCATCAAATGACCTTTTTAATGAGAGTGAACTATAGATTTGCCTGAATTGCTCAGAAAAAGGACTACTTGATTCGGCGGTTACAAAGGTCCATGTTTTTTTTGTAAAAGGGATAAAGCCTAATAGTTTATATCCCGATGTCTTTAATCTTTTTGCATCATAAATTTTATCATCAAAAGAATAATATATTAACAAAATAAGAAGCAGTATAAATGTTATCATTAGTGCGAATGAAAGAGTATAAATGAAATCAAGTTGATTTATCAAAGTATTTCTATTTGTTAATCTAATGGATACTTTACTTGGAATTGAATTACTAAATGTTTTAATAATGTTTCTTATTCGATTCTCAGAAATTGATTGTGAATGAGGATCTTGAAATGATACACGTATAATCGTACTAAATTTGTTCTTAAGTATGGTAAAATCAATATCATCTAATATTGAAGTTTGAAATGCAGGGTTGGCGTGAAAATATTCTTCCAATAAATCGTTCCAGATTATAAGGTCGGCTACGTTGACTTTAGCATCCTTTTCAGGAATGAAAATCACCGTGTACTCTTTGGTGTAACGTTTTGGTTTTTTTACGACATAATATAAAAAAGGTGCTAAAAATACTATTAATAGAATTAGCCGTTTCCTTTTTATAACAAAAAGTAAAAAAGGCAAAATTCGCCCAAAAACGACAAACCATTGCTTAAAATCATTAACTTTAGGTAACTCCATTTGACCTTTAGAATTTAATATAGCTTACCAAAATGGTTCATTTATTAAACTTACAACAATTAAGCATTTTATTGTAATAATAATCTTCTTTCTGTTTTTTTTTGCGAACGCAAAAAAAATAAATATTTTATTCCTATTGCTGTTACGATGGAACAAGTTGTATTTATTATGCAAGCATAGTTTTTTGGCAAACTTTATTTAGTTAATTTTGCGTTGTACCAATTATTGCCTGCATGGAAAGCATCGCTCCCTACCATTCCAAATACAAGATCCGTTTTGTAACTGCCGCTTCGCTGTTCGACGGGCACGATGCTACCATCAACATTATGCGCCGCATTTTACAGGCATCGGGCGCCGAGGTGATCCACCTTGGGCATAACCGCTCTGTTGACGAGGTAGTGAACTGCGCCATTCAGGAAGACGTGCAGGGTATTGCCCTTACCAGCTATCAGGGCGGCCATGTGGAGTATTTTAAATATATGTACGATCTGCTCAAAGAGCGCGGCGCCGGGCACATTAAAATATTTGGCGGCGGGGGCGGTGTGTTTTTGCCGCACGAGATAAAAGAGCTCCAGGACTATGGCATAACACGCATTTATTCGCCCGACGATGGCCGTCACATGGGCTTGCAGGGCATGATTAACGATATGCTCGAAAAATGCGACTTCCAGAACAAAATAAAATTAAACGGCGAGCTTAAGCTGCTACCTGAAAAAGACATAAAGTCCATAGCTACTGCCATAAGCATCGTAGAAAACTACCCGAAAGAAGCCGGTCATTTTTTATCCGAAGTACATAAAATTATCAATACCACTCATGTGCCGGTATTGGGCATAACAGGCACCGGCGGTTCGGGCAAGTCATCATTGGTTGATGAGATCGTCCGCCGTTTTTTGATGGAAACGGATAAAACACTGGCCATTATCTCTGTCGACCCTTCCAAACGCAAAACGGGCGGGGCCTTATTGGGCGACAGGATCAGGATGAACGCTATTAATAGCCCGCGGGTGTATATGCGGTCGCTGGCAACGCGGCAGGCTAATTTGGCCCTGTCAAAACATGTGCAGGAAAGCATAGACATCTGTAAAGCGGCCGGTTACGATTTTATCATCGTAGAAACATCCGGCATCGGGCAATCAGATACCATGATCACCGATTATTGCGACCTTTCGCTATATGTAATGACCCCCGAATTCGGCGCTGCCACCCAGCTGGAAAAAATCGACATGCTTGATTTTGCCGACATGGTGGCCCTTAATAAATTTGACAAACGCGGAGCGCTGGATGCTATCCGCGACGTGCGCAAGCAATACAAACGCAATCACCAGCTTTTTACCGCAAAGGACGAGGATATACCCGTTTACGGCACCATGGCCTCGCAGTTTAACGACCCCGGGATGAATACCCTGTTTGAGGCGCTGATGAAGATGATTGTGGTAAAAACGGGGATTGATTTCTTGGGCGCAGGGTCAGAGACGCAAAATATTGCGTCTCTACATCAAGGGGAATCTGAAAAGATTTATATTATCCCGCCGGACAGGGTGCGCTACCTGGCCGAGATTGTTGAAAGCAGCGCGGCATATAAACAATGGGTAAATGAGCAGTGTAAAATTGCACAGCAGTTATACGCCGTGGGCCTCACCCAAACCCTCTCCAAAGGAGAGGGCTTAAAAAAAAGCCCGGGTTTAGATGAGGCATTAACCGCCATCCAAGCCCACCTGGAAGAACATTTACACCCCGAATGCAAACGCCTGCTAAAGCAATGGCCCGAAATCATAAAACAATATACCGCTGAAAATTTTGTTTATAAGGTGCGGGATAAAGAGATAAAACAGCCGCTTTACTATACCTCGCTGTCGCAATTGCGTATCCCAAAAATCGCCTTGCCCAAGTACGAGGCATGGGGTGATGTATTGCGCTGGCTGCTGACCGAAAATTTACCGGGAGAGTTCCCCTATACTGCGGGCGTTTTCCCTTTAAAACGCGAAGGCGAGGACCCAACCCGCATGTTTGCCGGCGAAGGCGGCCCCGAGCGGACCAATAAGCGCTTTCATTATGTATCATTAGGGCAGCCTGCGCACAGGTTATCCACCGCATTTGATTCGGTCACTTTGTATGGCGAAGATCCGCATACGCGCCCTGATATTTATGGTAAGATAGGCAACTCAGGTGTGAGCATCGCCACGTTGGATGATGCCAAGAAACTTTATTCGGGGTTTGACCTTTGTCATGCCTCCACATCGGTATCCATGACGATAAACGGCCCTGCACCAATGCTGCTTGGGTTTTTTATGAACGCGGCGATTGACCAGCAGTGTGAGAAATACATTAAAGAACATAAGCTGGAACATTTGGTTGAAGCAAAGTTTAAGGAGTTGTATGATGATAGGGGGCTGAAGCGGCCTGCGTATCGCCTCACCCAAACCCTCTCCAAAGGAGAGGGCTTAAAAAGCCCCGCCGCGGCCTTTTCCAAAGGAGACGGCCTAAAAAGCCTCACCCCGGCCCTCTCCAAAGGAGAGGGAGTTAGTAGAAAAGAGGAAGGGGTTAAACGATTTGGATATGAAACCGGTGACTTAAAAATATGGGAGACTTTAAAAGCGAATTCAAGAGAAAACCGGCAAAATCAAACTGAAGCTGAAAACAATTTGTGGGAGTTGCTGCGAAATAAACAAACCGGATATAAGATAAGGAGACAGCACGCTATTGACGGATATATCGCAGATTTTGTTTGCTTGTCAAAAGGTTTAGTCATTGAAGTTGATGGAGGATATCATACAATAACTAAGGAAGAGGACGAAATCAGGACACAGGTTTTAAATCGGGAAGGCTTTAATGTCATCCGCTTTTCGAATGATGAGGTAATCAAAAGCACTCAAGCAGTAGTGCAAAAAATAATAGAAAAGTTAGGGAGTCAACCTGACAGAAAAATTCCTTCGTTTGAAGACGGTTCAACGCCTCACCCTGCCCTCTCCAAAGGAGAGGGTTCTAAAGAATTTGAGCAGGATAAAAAAGTCCTCTCCTTTGGAGAGGATGCGGGAGGGCTTCGCCGTTTAGGTGAGGCGAATATCAAAGCGCCTCACCCTGACCTCTCCAAAGGAGAGGGCTCTAAAGAGTTTGAGCAGGATGAAAAAGTCCTCTCCTTTGGAGAGGGTGCGGGAGGGGCAAACGAAGCGCCTCACCCTGCCCTCTCCAAAGGAGAGGGTTCTGAAGAGCTTGAGCAGGATAAAAAAGTCCTCTCCTTTGGAGAGGATTTAGGTGAGGTAACCTCCCTCTCCTTTGGAGAGGGCCGGGGTGAGGCGTTACCCCCAGGCAATAACGGACTCGGTCTTATGCTCCTCGGCCTCACTGGCGACCAGGTCCTCCCCCCCGATGTTTACAAAAAGATAAAAGCACATGCTATTGCCACTGTTCGAGGGACGGTGCAGGCGGATATATTAAAAGAGGACCAGGCGCAAAATACGTGCATATTCTCCACGGAATTTGCGTTGCGGATGATGGGTGATATTCAGCAATATTTTATCGATAAAAAGGTCCGCAATTTTTATTCGGTTTCTATATCGGGTTACCATATCGCCGAGGCCGGGGCAAATCCTATCACACAGCTGGCATTTACGCTTTCCAACGGTTTTACTTACGTGGAGTATTACCTGAGCCGGGGGATGCATATCGATGATTTCGCGCCAAATCTGTCGTTCTTTTTCTCCAATGGTATCGACCCTGAATATTCTGTTATAGGCCGGGTTGCCAGGCGTATTTGGGCCAAAGCGGTCAAAAATAAATACAAGGGCAACGACCGCTCCCAAAAGCTAAAATACCATATCCAAACCAGCGGGCGCTCGCTGCATGCGCAGGAGATCGACTTTAACGATATCCGCACTACGCTGCAAGCATTGTACGCCATTTACGATAATTGCAACTCGCTGCATACCAATGCGTACGACGAAGCCATAACAACGCCAACCGAAGAATCGGTGCGCAGGGCCATGGCTATTCAACTGATCATCAACCGCGAGCTTGGCCTCGCCAAAAATGAGAACCCGATACAGGGCGCCTTTATCATCGAAGAACTAACCGATCTGGTAGAAGAAGCCGTACTGGCTGAATTTAAAGCCATCAACGAACGCGGCGGGGTATTAGGCGCAATGGAAACCATGTACCAGCGCAGCAAGATACAGGAAGAATCGCTTTACTATGAAACCCTTAAACATACCGGTGAATATCCCATTATCGGTGTAAACACTTTCCTCAATAAAAAAGGCTCGCCAACCATCATCCCTTCTGAAGTGATCCGCGCCACCGAGGAAGAAAAACAATTCCAGATAGCAGCCCTGCACAAGTTTCAGCACCGGAACGAAGAAATTGTGCCCCATCTATTAAAAAACCTCCAGAAAACCGCCATAGCCGGCGAAAATATTTTTGAAAGCCTGATGGAAGCCTGCAAATATTGCTCGCTTGGGCAGATATCGCATGCTTTGTATGAGGTGGGGGGGCAGTATAGGCGGAATATGTGAGTTGGGTGGTTGGAGGTTGGAGGTTAGAGATTAGAGATTGGGCAGGAAATATTCCTAAACAAATATTCTATTCCGATAATTTTCTAATTTTATTTCCGAACAATGACAATCCTTTTCGCAAAAAAATATGGAATTAGATTATCAGCTTTCTAAAAAAGACTTTATCGATTTTTTAAAGCTTTACTTAAAAGATATCATCCAAAAGAAATTAGGGATATTCATTGTCATAGCGTTCGTATTGTTCGCAGTTCTAAATGGACAAACCTTTATTTGGTGGCGATTTTTAATTGCACTGGTTGCTTCGCCGGCAATAATTTGGTTAATATTTTATTTTATTCCCCTGGTAATTTCAATCTTACGACTAAATAGGATAGCTGATAAAGATAAGGCGTACTTCAATAAAAGAAAAATTACCCTTTTAGATGACGGAATAAAAACCGAATCCGAACATGAGGTGAATATTTGGAAATGGCAAGCGATTAAGTCGGTCCATTCAAACGACAAATTCATTTATTTTATTCTGATTGATAAAAAAGCAATTCCTGTTCCTAAAAACATTTTCCTTTCTGAAAGTGAGGCAATTAATTTTCTAGCGCTTGTGCAAAGTAATCTCCCGATAGTAACGGGGGCATCCACTCTTCAGGTCTCGTACAAAAACAAAAAGCCAAGTTACTTAACAGGCTTTATCTGTTTGATCCCGATAGTTGGTCTGATAGTGGGTATTATTTATATTGTAAATGGTATCAGTAGATACAAAGACAAGTGGTTCGTCATTATGGGTGCCGGAGGGGTGCTGGTGACTGTTTGTTTTTGGTACTTCATTTTTTATTCTAATACGTTTGGCTTTAAAAATATGATTGCTGAATCGTCGCAGAGACAATTAAATAGCTTAATGAAAGCGGTAGAGTTTTATAAGTTAAAAAATGGCGTTTATCCTGATAGTTTAGTACAAGTAACTTATGATAATTCGGACATATGGATATATGATCCTCTAACGCCCGGAGAACATGTGAACAAAAGCAACGAATATAATTACCAAAAAGTAGGCGACCATTATTACTTGTACTCTTCCGGCGTTGATGGCATACCCAATACAAAAGACGATATTTACCCACAGGTCGCAAAATCGGATAGCGCCAAATTCGGATTGATAAGGAAATAGCGGCTAAACAGTATATTGATATGAACCATTTTTTATATTTGAGTTAGTCTTAAAACCTTATGACCAAGAAAACTATAGCTTTGGTATTCGTTATCTTTAATTCAATTTACACTGTTATTTGTATTGCTCGATTTATTTATACCGGTAGTCAGGTAATCATTGATTTTAATAAAGTACCGTCCGTAATACTTGCGCAGAATTCGTTATGGTACATTATTCCGCAACTTTTATATGTAACAATATTTGTCGGCCTGCTGTGGCTTTTAAAAATATATAATGAGAAATTTTGGATACAATTAAGTGTTATTATGTTTATAACATCGAAAATTGCCACATTAATCCTTATACATTTTAACAATAGCCAGTATCTGCTCAATCATGCTTTTTTATACGATGTGGTAAACATCGGCAATTTCGTTACCCTGCTTTATTTGCTCGTCGCACTATTTCTGGTAAGAAGCAAAGAGGTCAGATGGTATTTTAGATGGTTTGTTATATTAATGCTATTATCGATACTGTTACCCCGACTGGGTGAAGCGTTATATGACGATTTTAGTATCAGTTGGGCATTAATCAATGGCGATGTATTATCAGAACTATGCTTCGCCTTTACTCTTATATTGTTTATAAAGGTATTTCTACTTTCGTTAAGAAACGCGCTGGCAACTATTAACTACATTTGAACAGCGGCTAAACTTCCCGCCTAAAGACGGGAATGCCCAAGTCGGCTGATGATCGATGGATGATCGCTGCTATGTTAAAAATGATATTGCTCACGTCCCCATGCTAACACACAAAAATATTTCGTTAACAGCTGAAAATCAGTTGATTGTATTTTATGGGCATTCGGGAAATGCGAAATGAATTTTTCGCTAAAAAAATACAAAAAATGTTAACCCTGTTATTTGTTAATAATTTGATTATGAGATAGTTAATCAAGAAAAATCCAGAATTGTGTTAACCCTATGTTAACCCACTTTTGCTGCCTGCTGCTTACACGTGCGTACCCATCCGCCTAAACGTTGTTTTCATGAAAGGGCAGGCCCAACTCACTTATGATTCAGCGCCGGCAGCGATGCGATTAAATCCCATAAAAAGTGCACAAATACCAGCACTTTAATATTCCGGTATTTTTGGTAGTGGTAGCCGAAGACGATGCCAAACAAAAAGGTAAAAATTAGTTCGCCGGTGTGGTGATAACCCAGGTGTACTGCGGCAAATAACGCGGCGGAAATAACAACGGGAAGGCTTTTGCTCCTGAAAAGTAAGGACAGCCGGCTGATCATATACCCCCGGAAAATAAATTCTTCTGTAATACCCGCCGTAACGGCCGTGAATACAAGCAAAATGGGGTATTGCTTCATCGCCTGCTGCATTTTATGCATCGCATTATTAGTTTCATGCAGCCCCAGCCGGTAGGGGATGTAGGATATAATGTTATCAGCAATTATTAACAGGTATAAAACGCCGATCGATGCTAAATAAAATGAAATTTTATACGGCTCCTCATCCCATAGGAAAAATCGTTGTACCTCTGCTTGCCTTGCATACAAAAATATTAATCCCAACTCTCCCCATATTAAGAAACGGGAACAGGTTAAGCGATAGGCATAACTTTGGTCGGCTGACAGAAAGATGGCAGAAAGAAAAGGCGTCAGCAGGAATGGCAACAGGATGCCCAATACCATTAAAGAAACATATCGCCTGTTTATTATGTCGGCATCTTCCATTCAGTGCATTTGCTATTGCATAAAAATATAGTAAAATACCGAAAGTCGATAATTTATATAACCGCGGAAACATATTTGCTATCCGGCAATTTACGTTACGATAGGAATAACTTATTTTGCAAAATGATACCCGATATTATCGAAGACAAAACCTTCACTAAAATACCCGCAGATACTATTGCCGGCAAAAAATGCACCTTTGAAAATTGCAGGTTTGTTAATTGTGATCTTTCTTATGCCGACCTGTCGGCTTTGGTTTTTATCAGTTGTTCGTTTGAAGGCTGTAACCTTTCGGTCGTTAAATTATCGGGGACAGGCTTGCAGGATATTAAGTTTAAAGATTGCAAGCTAAGCGGCGCCGATTTTAGCAAAAGCCTCGATTTTTTGTTCGAAGTGAATTTTGATACTTGCATCCTAGATAATGCCATTTTTTACAAAAAGAAAAACAAAGGCACGAAATTTAAGGATTGCCCGATGATAGAAACCGATTTTACCGAAGCCGACCTTACCGATGCCCTGTTCCAAAACTGCAACCTCAACCGCGCCTTTTTTGACCGTACCATTTTAAAGAATGCGGATCTCAGAACATCGTACAACTTCATCATCGACCCGGACAATAACAATATAAAGAAGGCGAGATTTTCCGTTCATGGGTTACCCGGATTGCTGGCGAAATATGATATCAGGGTGGAGGGGTAGCGCACTATTTTTAAAGCCGGAAACAAGCGCAGCGGTAAATCGGGAATGCAAATTCGACAGGTTTCGTACCTATGGCACGAAATCCGCTTTTTTTGGTATTTCTACCGATATTTGATCCCTACGGGATCGGTCAATCCCAGTTTCACAGGCCCCGGAGGGTCCAAGTATTGGCAGAAAAAATGGAAATTAATTTTTGCCCGGCAGAAACACCAGCTCTCTGCCAAGTTCAAAATCCATTATTTCAACCATTCCTTATTTTTTATCACGTCAAAACCAAAAAAACCCTTGCTCATTGTTAATTGTACGGCTTTATAATCTTTGATTTGTACGTCAGAAGAAAATAATATCTGTTTGTCCATTCCATCAATCACTAACCCGGCATAGCCGGAATGATTTATACTCGAATAACCATAGCGGGTATGATAAAATGAATTGATCGTGCAGGTCTTGGTAACGGTTTCGGGTTTGCAAAATGTAAAGTTGATGAGCATAAAAAGATAAATAATTAACCCGCCCGCACCACATATATTAGCGATAGTTTGAACGAACACCAGTACAAATGTACTGTGCGGGTCAGTAAATACTTTTTCATTTATAAATTTGAATGACAACAGCGTGACCAGCAAACCGGTTAATATCCAAATAGAAAGTGGGATATACAGTGGAATCAAGGTCTTCGCATATATATTCATTTCTTTGATGGTTAGCCATATACCCACCAAAAAATAGACGGCATAAACCTTAGCCCAGGTGGTAACTTTATTTACCTGTTGCGAATTTTTGTCTTTCAGTAACTGCATAGCTTAGCCCTTAGTTTATTGTTATTTTCGGCATTTTTATATGAAAGATGATGAAATGGATGAATAAGCGATGCAATATAAAAAATTTGGATTCCGCTCCCTACACCGTCAACTTCCTGTACCTAATCCTCTTCGGCGCTACATCCCCTAAACGCTTTTTCCGGTTCTCTTCATAATCGGTATAATTCCCTTCAAAAAAGTAAACCTGGCTGTTGCCCTCAAAGGCCAGGATGTGCGTACAAATCCTGTCCAAAAACCACCTATCGTGACTGATCACTACCGCGCAGCCGCCAAAATTCTCCAGGGCTTCTTCCAAAGCGCGGAGGGTATTTACATCAATATCGTTGGTCGGCTCATCCAGCAACAGCACGTTGGAGCCTTTTTTTAGCGTGATGGACAAATGCACCCGGTTGCGCTCCCCGCCGGACAGCACGCCCACCTTTTTTTGCTGGTCGGCGCCGTTAAAGTTGAACCTGGAAACGTACGCCCTTGAGTTAATGGGCCGGTTGCCTACCATAATGGTTTCCAGGCCGCCGGTAACGTTTTCCCACACCGATTTATTGGGGTCAAGGTCATCGTGCATCTGGTCTACATAACCTAAATGCACCGTCTCGCCAACGCGGAATGTTCCGGCATCCGGCTTATCCTGCCCGGTGATCAGGCGGAACAGCGTGGTTTTACCCGCACCGTTGGGGCCAATTATACCGACGATCCCCGCTGGGGGCAGTGAAAAGTTAAGGTTATCGAACAACAATTTATCGCCATATGATTTGCTTACACCGTTTGCTTCAATCACGATATTCCCCAAACGCGGACCGGGCGGGATAAACAACTCCAGTTTTTCTTCCCGCTCCTTTGTTTCTTCCGATGCTAGTTTATCGTAATTTGATAAACGCGCTTTTGATTTGGCATGACGGCCCTTCGGCCCCATGCGCACCCATTCCAGCTCGCGCTCCAGGGTTTTCTGGCGTTTGCTTTCGCCTTTTTCTTCCTGCGCCAAACGTTTGGCCTTTTGGTCGAGCCATGAGGAATAATTTCCCTTCCATGGGATACCTTCTCCCCTGTCGAGTTCCAGTATCCACCCGGCCACATTATCCAGGAAATAACGGTCGTGCGTTACAGCAATAACCGTCCCCTTATATTGCTTTAAATGCTGCTCCAACCAGTCAATCGACTCGGCGTCGAGGTGGTTGGTCGGCTCATCCAGCAGCAAAACATCCGGTTGCTGCAACAGCAGGCGGCATAATGCCACGCGGCGGCGCTCGCCTCCCGAAAGCACTGCTATTTTAGTATCAGGGTCGGGACAGCGGAGGGCATCCATCGCCCTTTCCAGCTTCACATCAAGCTCCCAGGCATTAACCGCATCAATCTTATCCTGCAACTCGCCCTGGCGCGCCATCAGCTTATCCATTTTATCGGCATCGCTATAATATTCCTCCAGGCCAAATTTTTCGTTGATCTCTTCGTATTCTTTTAACAGGGCGGTCGTTTCCGCAACCCCTTCTTCCACAACTTCTTTCACCGTTTTGTTGGGATCAAGCTCGGGTTCCTGGCTCAAATAGCCCACGGTATACCCCGGCGAAAAAACAACTTCGCCGATGTTTGTTTTATCTATCCCCGCAATAATTTTTAACAACGAGGATTTACCCGAGCCGTTCAAACCGATCACTCCAATCTTGGTCCCATAAAAAAAGGACAGGTAAATGTTTTTTAAAACTGTTTTTTGCGGAGGATAGATCTTGCTAACTCCAGCCATTGAAAAAATTATTTTTTCGTCTGCCATTGTATAATTAGTGAATTATTGAATTACTGAATTAGTGAATTTTGGATAGTCGGTTAATTTTTGATTGATGGGCTAAATTAGGGAATTGTTGATTAAGTTGGGCAGGTTTGTTGATTAAGTAAGTAGTTGTGTTTATTATCGAGGTGTTTGATTGAGTTTATTATTACGGAGTTTATTGGGTTTATCAAATGAAAGGGCAACTTGTAACGAGCATATTTTGGGCGTTCCCTTCGGGCCGGGCTATCCGCTCATACTGCACTGACCTTAGCCGCCAATGGGCGGACGGTATCCGCTGCTATCCCTAACGCGGAATAACAAATCCTGGCAGTTCCCGCGGCCCTCCATTCAAAGTGAAAATATATAGCCTAAATGATTTCCAATGACTATCAACCATCCGACGAATGAGACCAATGAACTAATGAACTAATGAAATACCCCCCCCCCCGCAGCAAACCCATTTGCGATGATTTTCCGTATAAATAGCAGGCGATTAATTGAATTTGATTGAGTTGATTGGAATTGAGGCAGTTGGTATATTAGTTATCTCCTTAACCTTATCGACTTCTCACCTAGTCAAACCTGGTCAACCGCCAATTTTTTGACACTGCTGTAACTAATACTAATGCCGTATTGTCATATAATTGACTAATTTGTCTGCCATTGTCACATTAATAGTTGAGCGTCCGTATATGTAATTAAACTATTTGGCGGCAATAGTATCAAAAACAAATAAAAGAATGATTTTTTTATAAAAGTCATTGCAATTGCGGGTTTTATTTATAAAATTGCTAAAAAAAATTTAAGTTCATTGTATCGCATATCATCTCAATGTCTGCTTTATCTTCAACTTAAAAACTTGGCAATAATATTGTTGATATGTGTAAAACAACACGCCTTGATTATTGAAACAAATTAATACTTTAGGGCGTTCATAAATCGGAAGGATATATATGGAAGCTAAATTTTCGCCGCGGGTAAAGGATGTTATTCAATATAGCAGGGAAGAAGCATTACGACTCGGGCACGACTATATTGGAACTGAGCACCTTTTGTTGGGTTTGATAAGGGACGGGGATGGCGTAGCAATTAAATTGTTGAAGGAGCTAACCGTCGACACAGCAAAATTAAGGCGCTCGGTTGAAGATGCTGTAAAAGGGACTATCGGCACAAATGTGCATATCGGGAGTATCCCGCTGACAAAGCAAGCTGAAAAAGTATTGAAGATAACTTACCTGGAGGCTAAAATTTTTAAAAGTGATGTGATTGGAACAGAGCATTTGCTGCTCTCCATTTTGCGCGATGAGGATAATATCGCATCTCAAATATTAATGCAGTTTAATGTTAACTACGAAATTTTTAAAACTGAAGTGGAATCGCATAAGAATGATGTGACTGACGAAATGCCCGGTTCACCAACCGGGGGCGACGATGATTTCAAGGAAGAAGAATCATTCAGTCAGCCTAAAAAGGTATCCGACATTAAATCAAAAACACCCGTACTGGATAATTTTGGCCGCGATTTAACCAAGGCTGCTGAAGACGGCCGCCTCGACCCTATTGTGGGCCGCGAAAAAGAAATTGAAAGGGTATCGCAAATTTTATCACGCCGTAAAAAGAATAATCCAATATTAATAGGTGAGCCCGGCGTTGGTAAATCAGCCATTGCCGAAGGTTTGGCGCTGCGCATTGTACAGCGCAAAGTTTCGCGTGTGTTGTTTAACAAACGTGTGGTTACGCTTGACCTTGCATCCCTTGTTGCCGGCACTAAATACCGCGGGCAGTTTGAAGAGCGCATGAAAGCGGTAATGAACGAACTGGAAAAATCACCCGACGTTATTTTATTCATCGATGAAATACATACCATCGTCGGGGCCGGGGGCGCTTCGGGTTCGCTTGATGCTTCAAATATGTTCAAACCGGCATTAGCCAGGGGCGAAATACAATGCATAGGCGCTACCACTTTAGATGAATACCGCCAGTATATTGAAAAAGATGGCGCTTTGGACCGTCGTTTTCAAAAGGTAATGGTTGAACCGGCTACCCCCGATGAAACCATCGAGATATTGAACCGCATAAAGGAAAAATACGAGGAGCATCATGGTGTAACTTATACTCCCGAAGCGATAAACGCTTGCGTTACCTTAACCACAAGATATATAACCGACCGCTTTTTGCCGGATAAGGCAATTGATGCTTTGGACGAGTCGGGTTCACGCGTGCATCTGACCAATATCCACGTGCCGCAAAACATTTTGGATATTGAGCAAAAAATTGAGCAGATAAAGATCGAAAAGAACAAAGTGGTTCGCAGCCAAAAGTACGAGGAAGCGGCCAAACTGCGTGATACCGAAAAGCATTTGCTCGAGGAACTCGAACAGGCTAAGGCCATTTGGGAAACCGAAACAAAGTCAAAACGCTATACTGTTACCGAAGATAATGTAGCCGAGGTGGTATCCATGATGACCGGCATCCCGGTTCAGCGCGTGGGCCAGGCCGACAGCCACAAGCTGCTCAACATGGCCGAAACCGTGGGCAGCAAAGTTATAGGGCAGGAAGATGCCATCAAGAAATTAACACGTGCTATACAGCGTACACGCGCCGGCTTAAAGGATCCTAAAAAACCAATAGGTTCGTTTATATTCCTCGGCCCTACAGGCGTTGGTAAAACCGAGCTTGCAAAAGAGCTTTCGCGGTTCATGTTTGACACCGAGGATGCCCTGATACAAATAGACATGAGCGAATACATGGAAAAATTCGCCGTATCTCGTTTGGTGGGCGCCCCTCCGGGCTATGTTGGATACGAAGAAGGCGGGCAACTGACCGAAAAAGTACGCCGCAAGCCTTACGCAGTGGTATTGCTGGATGAAATTGAAAAAGCGCACCCTGATGTATTTAATATATTGTTACAAGTACTGGATGAAGGCCAGCTGACAGATTCATTGGGCCGTAAGGTTGATTTTAGGAATACCATCATCATCATGACCTCGAACATTGGCGCACGCCAGCTGAAGGATTTTGGCCAGGGCGTAGGTTTTACAACCAGCGCGAAGGCTACCCAGGCCGATGCGCATTCGAGAGGTGTTATTGAAAACGCGCTGAAACGTGCTTTTGCGCCCGAGTTCTTGAACCGTATCGACGATGTGATCGTATTCAATTCGCTTGGTAAGGAAGAGATATTCAAGATCATCGATATCGAGCTTGCTTACCTGTTTAACCGGGTGCATATACTGGGCTATAAAATTGAGCTTACCTTAGCTGCCAAAGAATTTATTGCCGATAAGGGATATGATTCGCAATTTGGCGCCCGTCCGCTGAAGCGCGCTATCCAGAAATACCTGGAAGATCCTATCGCCGAAGAAATACTGAAAGGCGAGCTTGGCGAAGGCGATACCATGGAAGTTGACTTTGATAAAGAAAGCGGAGAAATAAAGATCGTAGCCAAAAAAGGCGAGACCAAAAAGCCCGAAGAGGAAGAACAGAAATAAATTAGTCCGAAAGTCGGTAAAGCCCGGAAGTCCGAAAGAAGCTGCCCGTTATTGCTTCGGATAAAATAGCATAAAATTAAAACCCCGCTGTGCTGAGGCACGGCGGGTTTTTTTGTTGTTATTAACCATGGATCTCCAATAACAAGGCTTAGTGGCTCTCGTGCATCCTTTGCGCCCTTAGTGGTAAAATTTTCATTGCGAAGGCGCAGGAGACGTGCAACGGTTTGTCTGGAAATGACTGCTGTCCTCATTGCCCCTTTAAAAAGTCGCTCGCTCACCCTATCCGGTTTAAATAACTGCTATACATTTGTCTTAATCAATTAATAACAAAAATCGGCAGCTAAATAACACTCAAAATGAGAAAACTAAAATTGCAAATGCAATTGTCCGTAGACGGATTTGTTGCAGGTCCAAATGGGGAAATGGATTGGATGACCTGGAATTGGGATGATAAAATTAAAGATTATGTAAACGCGCTCACCGACAGCATCGACTGCATCCTTTTAGGCGGCCACATGCCCGGCGGATTTATCCCGTATTGGGAATCGGTTGCGGCAAATGTGGAAGACCCGCAGTATGAATTCGGTAAAAAGATGGTTGATACCCCTAAAGTAGTATTTACAAAAACCATCGGGAAATCAACCTGGAACAATACCGTGCTGGCCAAAGGCAATATTACCGAAGAAGTAAACCGGCTAAAAGCATTACCCGGCAAAGACATCATTACTTATGGCGGCGCCGGTTTGGCCTCCAGCTTGATTAAATTCAACCTCATCGATGAGTACCACCTGTTCATCAACCCGGCAATAATTGGCAACGGCATGACCATTTTTAAAGAGGTAAATCAAAAATTAAATTTAAAACTGGTAAAGGTAGTACCTTTTGAGTGCGGGATAGTGGTATTGTGCTACCGGCCCAATTAGTTTGAAGATGTGTTAATTTGAAAATTTGAAGATGATTTAATCTCGTTCATCTTCAAATTTTCGAATCGTCAAACTAAACTATCATTTTCCATTAATACGGAGCGTAGCTGATTTTGAACCTATGTTTCCAGTCATATCCGCTCCTTCAATAATTAAGGTATACGTCGCGGGTTCATCGGCGGTGTAAAACCAAAGGTTCGCTTCCCCGTTTATACCGGTTGTAATATTGGGTTCCCAGTCAATAGTTGAGCGTAAGTCCGGTGAACGTTTTATAGCGTTTTTTATAGTATATTTTGGTTTGTAAAATTGTTTGGCCCAACTAAGCGGTAAAGGCTTGTATAAATACATGCCGGGGGTATTGTCGGTTGCCGGCCCATGGCCCGAACGCGTGGTAATCTCAACAAACGAAAAATCTGAAGCGCTGATATTTATGGGTGGGAAAACACTCATAGCTGCTTCAACGAGGGCGAAAGGAGCGTACGGTTGGTACCTGGTAAAATATGCAGCAGCATATTGAGTTGAGTGTATAATTTCAAAACCTTTTATATCCTCAGCGGAATGAGCGGTAAGATAATTTGTGATATCTCTAAAATTGTCAATTGTCATAATTTCGTTAACAGATATACCGTCTACAATGAGCATTAAGGGTTTACCATCCACAAAATACCACTCTGTTGGCGGCGCATGTTTATCTATAATGGGTTTTTCATCGGTCACAAATAAGGATAAAAACATATCTTTGCGTGCCTTCATACTTCGCCCGCTCGCGAAAAAACCATCTCTAAATTTTGGTAAGTTCTCCTGTAATAATTGCAGCCATGTTTTTTTTTCTGCCGCTTCCAGGTCCTTTTCATCTAAAACCACATCTGCATTACCTGGGCCGTTCAGGTTTTGTGAATCTTTTACAACTTTCTTTGCTGTTATTTTTACTTCTTTCAATACGTGTCCGCCGCCAGCCAAATTTTCCTGCTGTTTTATCAGCGCCTTGTTTTTCGTATAGCTAAGCAATGTACTGTCACTGTTCACATACCAGGGTATCATCAAAGGACCAAACGGTTTTACAAAACCAGGTGGTTTTACTTCATCAACTGTAATGCCGACGTTAAAGCTGTTCCCGTTTTTGTTAACGGCTTTTAAGATAAACTGTGGGGTATCAACTTGCGGGAAATGCTGAAAAATAAATTTGCCTTCATTGTCTGTCATTGTATCCATTAATATTGCAGGCGATCTTGAAAACAAAAGGACATTTGTTCCTTTAACGGGCTTATTTAAAACGTTGGTAACCTGGCCTTTTATAACTAATTCATGTTCTGGATTGAAAGATGCGGAGTGAGTGTTATTCACCTCTTTCCAATCATAACCTGCCCAGCCCTGGGTGAGCAACAGGTTGTCAAGCGCCAGCCACGAGTCTTTGGTTTTTGCCGAAAGATAATACCCCGGCGTTTCAATATATCCTTTCAAATCCGAAGTTAGCAGCAAGCAAGTCAGGATATTTTTAGTGTTCAGGGAATCTGTTCCAACCTGTGCGTTGTCAGTTACTGCCATCGAAAAATTACCGCTTACAGGGTTACCATCTTTGTTCGTTACTTTCAGCTTTAAAGCAACACTGTCCCTCGGACTATAGACTGTTTTATCCGCGGTGATCTGAATATCCAGGTCATCACGGTGATCGATAAAAACCAGCCGCTCATTTAAAGGTTGGTAATTCGTGGTCATTAAAGTAAAATGGGTTATCCCGGTTGGAAAAAGATTTTTTGAAATTTTTCTTTTTATGTAACTTTCTTCATGAAAATTAACAATAGCTGCGTAACAGACGATCCCTCTCGCCTTGCCAACCAAAAAATAGCTTTCGCCCATTAAATCATTGCTACCCCTAACGGCTATTTCCAGCGAATCGCTTTCGAGCTTGTTTTTTACCTGTAAAACCGTTCCCGAGGTCTTTATCACTGGTAACGGATATTCTTTTACGCTCCCCCCGGGCAAAGTGACTTTTGCAATATAAGTTTCGCCCCTTTGTACTACCATGTCAAAGCTGCCCATACCATTATGCAGCGACTTAAATGCAGCCACCTGCTTTTGCTCACCATCTGTAATTATACCTGACACGTTCGCACTTCTGCCGTCTTCCCCTATTGCTTTAAAGCCGATATGGGCCGGTAAACCCGCCACCACGTTGCCGCCTTCGGGCAAAAACTGAACGTCGATATTTTCGCCCCGGTTCAGCGTAACCGGGATGATGGCTTTTTTATCCTTTTGCTCAGTTTCGGCAATTATGGCCAGACCAGTCGATTTTTGCGGTACGTTAAAATTTATATCAAGAATGCCATCAACCCCCGTTTGCAACTTTTGCCTGTATAAATGCCGGATGCCGTTCATTACCTGTAATTGAAGGGGTTTAACGGCAAAAGGTATCTTTTCCATATCGCTGAACAGCAATTTGGCGGCCAACACATTATTACCGTTAACCATCGATGTATTAAACCTGGTAGTAACCAGCAGGTTACTTTCATTTGTGCTGCTCACATAAAACGTTTTATAAAAAAAATAATCATCTCCAAAATTGCGCATCCAATTAGTGTAGGCGCGGATGGTGTACGTACCGCTTGCAAACTCTTTTTCATCAAGGCTGATGTTCCCCCAGCTCACGCCCGCCTGCACCGGCAGCCTGTATTGTTTTATAACCTTGTCACTATCATTTGCTATATCGATATACATGATGCCGCTTTTATCAGATGCTGTAAAATAAGTAGCATTTAGCAGGTAAGCCTTAAACCATATGGTATCGCCAATGGCATAATATGGTTTATCAAATTGCAGGTATAATTTTTCAGCAGGCCTTATGCGGGTGAGACTGTCAGATGAGGTCGTGATCTTTAATAGTTGATCTTTTAGAGCAAAGCTTTGGGCGCCGGCGCTGAAATTGCAGCCTATAAGTACAAAGGCAACAGCAAAGTACGCCAGGGCCGTTGTGAATGTGTGGTAAGGTTTGGTTTGATCAGCAGCCATTTCAACCGTTATTTTTTAATTTTCCGGTACATAATCCGAAGGCAGCAGGTCGGCTACGCGGCTTCTTGCCCAATATCCTTCCTTCGTCATGTCTTCGGGGTTTATGATTATTCCGTTCTCATCAAAAAAAACGTACGGCGCGGTCATAGTTATCGTCGTTTTGGCATAGTCACGCTGTGAGGCCGGCGGAATATCGGGCAGGTTGCCGGTATAATTATGTATTTTGGTATACATAATGTAGAGACAATCTTTAAAGCTTAATGCATAAATACCTTTTTTATCGCTCAGCTTTACAAAGTCGTCTACTTTTAAGGGGGTCGTTCCCAACGAGTCAATTATTGTATTGGGATAATCAGGCACGGTTTTTTTCTTCAGCGTCAAAACTCTAAATCCTTGTTCTAACAATTGATTCTCGATCACCGCGCGTAGAAAATGCATCACGGAACCTTTGTATGCTTTCGAGCGGTTTTTCTTTCTTTTTGCCTGCTCGCTTTCGTCACCATTGATCGGCTCGAATAAAACTGAGCCTTTATAAGTGACCTTGCCGCTGTTTCTGTTACTCGTGAACTCTGTTAGTAAGTATTTTAGCTTATACCCCAGTGCATAATTATTGATCTCAAGAAGATCGCTGGTCGAAGCGGTAAGCACGGCGTTATCATCGTTATAGCTTAAATTAAGCACAGCCGGGTTTAGAATTTTACACTTGTCGGCAAAGCCAGAGCTGCCTAAAAACTCTTCCCTGAACCACTGGTAGTCCCTGTCCCAATGCGGATCGGGTATATTATGCCCGCCGGTTGTTTTAACGTCCACCTGCGAAAGCGCGATAACTTTAGGACGTATTCTGATGTCGCCAAGATTAATGTTTTCCTTTTCGACCAAAAGCGCATTTTGATAAGCCGTGTACCCCAGCATCGACACGGTTATCTGGTATTTTCCACCCTTTAATAAGTTTAACTTAAACCCCCCATTTGTATCGGTAACAGTCCCGGTAGTTGAATTACTGAAAAATACACTGGCATTCGCAATTGGTTTTTTATCTGCGCTGTCAATAACGCGACCCGTAATTTCAAAAGTGGGCAGGGGCTGGAATGCTTGCCGGTAGGTTCGCTCGAGCAAAATATCGTGGTCCAGCTGCCTGAAGTGCAGCTCGGTATTTTCCAGCAAGGCTACCAGCGTTTGTTCAATGGTCCTGGTTTCGGTTTTTAAGTTTAAATGCTTTAGCTGCGCAATATCGGCATCCCTGTAAAAGAACCTGAAAACCGATTGCTGTTCTATCTTTTTTATCGCCGCTTGCAAGCTTTCGTCTTCCAGCCCGATCTTCACCTTCTCCGTCGTGATGCTCTGCCCTCTCCCAGTTGTGCTAAACAATAACTGGATGATGAAAATCAATAGTATCGCTTTTACTAAACCGGGGCGCATTAATTTAGTTGATAAGGCGTTTTGCCATTTAATAATATCTAATTACATCCCGGACCATCAATAACGATGCTTCCATCGGGCCGCACTTTATAGCTGGCATTGTTGAACGCGCATATTACCTTCAATATATTGTCCAGTTTATCCGCCTTCAAAGCGGTTCCGGTGAAACGGCAGTTCTTAACCCTTTCATTAGCGAAACTAATGTTTACTTTAAACCGCTGCTGCAGCTCGGCGGCGGCGTCCGCGAAGGTAATATCGTTAAAGTGGAGATCGCTTTCCAGCCAGGCTATCGCCTTTGCGGCATCCACACTTTGTTGTACCTGCTGGTGGCTGATCAAGTTAAAGCTGAGCTGCTGGTTAGGCGTGATAACGCCCAATTGCCGGCTGCCATCAGCCACACTGACTTTGCCCCGTGTTACGGTAACGATTACCGTGTGCTGCGTATTATCGACTTTAATATTGAAAGCTGTGCCCAAAACAGTAGTGACCACGTTGCCGGTATGGATAATAAATGGCTTTGATGCATCGTGCCTGATATCAAAATATCCCTCGCCTGATAAGTACACCTCCCTTATTTTATCGCCAAAAACCTTTGGATACTTTAAAACAGAAGCCGAATTTAAGCTAATTGTGCTCCCGTCAGCTAAAGTGATATGTTTCTTTTCGCCGGCCGGCACATTCGTTTCTGCTAATTCACGGGGTTTGTTTTGCGACGACGGCCATTCCATGTATATAGCAAAGAATATAGCCGCAACGGCAGCGGCGGCGGCTATGCTGCGCCATAAAATTTTTCGTAGCGGCATTTTTACTACCTTGTTATCCTTTATGCCAGCGCTCTCTTCAATTTCATCGTATAAGCCGGCCAGCCATTGGTCCCTGCTCGTTTTATCCATCCGCTGCCATTCAGAATCCCTGGCATGATGCTGGTCAAGCCACGCTTCAACGCCTTTAATCTCATCCGGCGAAGCTGTCCCAGTTAAGTACCTTTCTAATATATCTTCAATATCGATCCTGCTCATGGTAGTAGTCTGTATTTTTTTAATTGTCGTATGAACCGCCGTTTTGTACTATAACAAATTTTTTTAAGTTAAATGCGATCTAGGACAGCCATCCTGCTAAAATTATTATGGCTGAAATGCCAATATCAACTATCGATTTTTTTAAGTGTTTTAAAGCCGTGGATAACTGGTTCTTTACAGTTTGTTCAGAAAGGCCCAGCTTTTGTGCGATCTCGCGGTTGCTTAATCCTTCGTCGCGGCTTAGTTTGTAAATCTCCTTAACCCTGGCCGGCAATTGGCTAAGTAATTTTTGAATAGTTTGCTGCAGCTCTTTTGCCTCCACCTCTTTGTCGGAGGCCGGGAAAAAAGCGACCGTTAAACTCTGCTGCGCCGAGGCATATTCTTCCCTGGTAACATTTTTCCTGATCTTATCGACGATGCGGTGGCGTATAATAGTGAAAAGGTACGACTGCAGGTTAGAAGTGATATGAAGCTGTTCCCGGTTTTCCCATAGCTTAACAAACATATCGTGCAGGATGTCCCTCGCATCGTCAACACTGTATAACTTCGAGCCAGCAAATCCCGCAAGTTTTTCTGCATACCGCCTATAAATTTCGGTAAAAGCTTGCCTGTCATCCTGCTTTAACAGGATGACCAATTCCTCATCGGTTAATTTGCTTTTGGGGTTCACCAGGGTTTATACAACGCCTAATTTAATATTAAATAAACATACCATCAAGCAGAATCCTGAACGGACGGTTATTATCAAACATTTGAGTCCATAGTCCTTGGTCGATAGTCCATAGAAAACACTGCTTTTCTTTTTAACTGCTTCAACCCTTACAACCCTTACAACTAATCTTAAATCATCAAATTATCTCATCTTCAAATCAACTAACACGCTTTTCAATCTTATCATAAAACCCGCCGAAAGTATTGGTCCTGACGCCTTCTTCTTTAAAAAAATCGCCGGGGAAGCCTAGTTGAATAGCGCTTGCCTTGTCTAATTTTGCGAGATGTTCGTCACCTAAAATGATATCAACCGCATTAAGGTTATCTTCCAGTTGATTTAATTTAGTAGCGCCGACCACCGGAATTGACGAGAACCCTTGTTGCATTGTCCATTTTAAGGCCACATTCCCGGGCGAAACGCCAAGCTCATCCGCAATGGACATCACCGTTTTTGTAATGTTTTCGCTCTGGTCATCGCGGCGTTTGCTTTCGGGCTTTATGCGCCCCTGCTCGCCGCGCAGGTATTTCCCGGTCAATACCCCACCGCCGAGCGGCGCCCAGGGTGTAACGGTCATGCCAAAATGCTTCGCCATGGGGATCAGCTCGCGTTCGGGCGTGCGGGCTATCAGGCTATACTCAACCTGCAGGGCCACAAACTGGCTCCAGCCCATCAGTTCGGCCATCGTATTACCTTTGGCAATTACCCAGGCGGGTGTGTCGCTGATGGCGGCATAGTTTATTTTACCCTGCCGTATAAGGTCGTCCAGTCCCCGCAAAACTTCGTCAATCGGCGTAAGGTCGTCCCATATGTGAAGATAAAACAAGTCGATGAACCCGGTTTTTAAACGCTTAAGGCTTTCCTCAACGCTGCGCATCATATTTTTGCGGTTGTTGCCCGATGCGTTTGGATTGGTGAGGTTGTCTTTTAGCGAGTATTTGGTGGCCAGCACAAAATAGTCGCGGTCGTGGTTGCCGATATACTCGCCAATGATCTTTTCACTGGTGCCAAGCTTATACATGTTGGCTGTATCGATAAAATTACCACCGGCATTGGCGAAAGCGTCCATAATATGGAAGCTGGCGTATTTATCGGCGCCCCAGCCAGCTTCGGTACCAAAACCCATTGTACCCAGGCATAACTCCGAAACTTTAAGGCCCGACCGGCCTAATAATTTATATTTCATATAGCAGCTGTTTTACAAGCAAATTTATAAAAAGAAAAGGGCTATTTAAGGGTGTAAAGCTATGCAGCAGCAATTGGATGAAACCCTAAAATTTCTTTGCCGGAAGGCATAAACCGGGGAAACATGGTTTACACATGGTTTACATAATTAAAATCACAAATTCCATAATAGATTATAAATCAATTAATTAATCTTAATTATAGCCAAATTGTGGGTTTACACTTTTTAGCATAATCGCCGGCAGCCGGTTTATTAAAAAGCCGCAAACTTCAGCCCCGTTAATGCCGCCCCTTCCTTTTTACAAGGCCGCCGGTAGTATCTTCAATGTTATGCTGAACAATAAAGGCGGTCGGGTCAATCTCCAATATTTCGCGCTTTAATGATGGTATCTCCAGGCGGGTGGCCACCGTGAACACAATGTCGCGCGGATCGTTGATGTGCCCGTCTTTTCCATAGCCGCTTTTTCCCTCATAAACAGTTACGCCGCGTCCCCGTTTTGTGATCGCTATTTTTATGGCATCGCCTTTTGCCGAAACCACGGTTATGCCAGTGTATTGTTCAATACCATTCAGCACAAATTCAATCATCTTCGAGGCTCCTAAATAAGTAAGTATCGAATAAAGGGCCGGCTCAACCCCCAGGAAAAACACGGCAGCGGAAAATATCACAATATTGAGCAATAATATTACGTCGCTTACCTTTAGCAGTTCCATTTTTTTACTGAGTAGCAGCGCGGCTATTTCGGTACCGTCGAGCACGGCGCCGCCGCGGATAGCCAGTCCCACGCCGATACCTAAAAAGATACCGCCAAATACAGCCGAGAGCAGTTTATCGTGGGTAACATCGGGAAAATAAACGAAAGCCAGGCAAAGCGAAAGGCCCGCAATTGCCAGGGTGCTTTTCACGGCAAATGAAGTGCCTAATTGTTTGTATCCCAATACCAGGAATGGCACATTTATAACAAAAATAAGTATGGATATGGGTATATCCGTAATTTTTGCCAGCAGCATTGATGTGCCCGTAACCCCGCCATCAATAAACCTGGTGGAAAGCAGGAAGCCCTTTATGCCCATGCCTGCCGACAAGATGCCCAAAGCTACCAGGATAAAGTTTTCGATATAGGTTTTGAATTTCACGTTTAAATATACAATATGAAATTTAAGGGGTGTAAAATTTGATTCTAAAACGCAAATTGTTTATACATTTATCCTCAACTATTAACTATGAACCTGCCCCGCTACGATTATACACCGAATGACGATTTTACCGACTATGAATTCTATAGCGAAGGCCCCAATGGACGTATTAAAAAAATGATAACGTTTACTGTGGCCCAGGAAAAACCTGTATTGATCTATAACTTAGCATTTGGCGATGTTAATGAACAAACCGGTGATATTAATGACGTAGTTATCAGCAACAATGAGGACAGGGATAAAGTTCTGGCAACCGTTGCAAATTCAATCAATGATTTTTGTAACCAATACGGAAACCATTTAATTTTTGCTCAAGGGAGCGATGCTGTTCGTACCCGGCTTTACCAGATGAGTATTTCGAGAAACCTCAAGGAAATCAATGAGGAGTTTGAAATAAGGGGTTTGACTTCCAACGGCTGGGAAGCTTTTAGGAAAAATACTAACTACAACGCTTTTTTGGCGAGCCGTAAATAGAATGTTATATTTGCATAATAGTAATCTTCAAGATCATGGCGGAAAATTCAAATGACACAGTAGCCAAAAATGGTTCGGCTAAGAGTAGCAACTACGTAAAGCACTATGCCGATTCGGCCTATGTCGCAAAAAAAACGCAAAAAGCCAGGGAAACGCTTCAGCAATTTCCCGTACCCGAAAAATATTGCAAATAACCTGGATGATAACACAAAGAAAGCCGGGTTGTCTGGCTTTTTTTGTTTTAGAGGGTTCGTACTGCTTGGCATAAGTCAGTCCGGGTTTAACGAGGTCGCGTCTATCAAGAAAACAAATGGAACTGCTTGCCAGGCGATTGTAAGCTCAACCAAACAATGGCTCGCTGAAAAATGTATTTAATTGAAAGTGTCGGCTATGAAAATCTTAAATATCCATAAAACAATAACGCCTGATCAGCTGCTGAATGTGCTGCAGCAAAAATTAAATCTCCTGTTCCGGCAGCAAAGGCAAACAGACATTAGTTTGGTATATGAAAATAAGGACGGCGCCATTGAAATTTCGCAGCCCGATCTTTACGAAAAATTTCTGGTCAGTATAGCCATAAAAGGACAGGAGTTACTGATCACCCGCACGGCAGACTATATAGACGATGTAAACGCACTCACGGTAGAATCTATCCTCAACGAAATTTTCGCTGAACTTGCCGATGATGGAAAGGTGACACTTGTGTTAGAGGGGTAATAAACGGAAAGCGGAAAGCTAAAGGTCGTGCCATCTTTTCTTCGTGCTTTCTGCTTTTAGCTTTCTGCTTTCACCTAAACTACCCGTTTATCCAGCTGAATTTATATTCCAGCATCGGGTTTTTCATCCGGTCGGCTACGCGGAGCAGGCGGGCGGGAAGGTTCATGATATAATCGCGTGCTTTTTCGCCGGTCTCGCTCAGGTCGGCAATGCTTTCAATGTGCCAGTCTTCGATCAGTTCCTTTAATATATCAACGTAATCGATAGCTGTATAAATACCGAGCCGTTGCGCCGCATCAGTAAAGTGGCCGAAGGTTTGGCCTATTTTTAAACCAACCTCGCGCAGAAAGTGCGCCGGCATAACTATTTTTTTTCGCATCATGTCTTCAAATGCCAGCATAGCCTCATCCGGGTCCACCTCGAATATCTTCTCAATAAAATATTTGTATGCCTTTGCATGCCTGGCCTCATCGCCTGCAATTACCCCGCACATTTTCGAAAGCAGGGAATCGCCGTCTTTTTTTGCCTGAGAAGCCACACGGCGGTGAGAAACATTGGTCGCCAGCTCCTGGAAAGAAGTATATACAAAATTGCGGTAGGGGTCGTGGCCGGTACCAATATCAAAGCCATCGGCAATCAGATATTGGGTCGATACCTCCATCATGCGCATATTCACGCGGCCCGAAAGGTATAAGTACTTATTGAGCAGGTCGCCATGGCGGTTTTCTTCACCGGTCCAGTGCCTGGTCCACTGCATCCAGCCGCCTTCTTCATCCCTCGACACTCCCTGCACCATGGTTAACCACGACTCATATGTCGGCAGCGCTTCCTCGGTAATGGTGTCGCCTACCAATACGGCGATCAGGTCGTATGACAAGCCCTGGGCGCTTTCCTGTAGTTCTTTAATTTCGCTGAAGAAAGTTTCACGGGAAGAGTCGGGTAAAAAATCCGATGGCTGCCAGATCGAATCGATAGGTTTTAAATATTCATCCTTTTTTTCAAGCATGAACTTTTCAATATGCATCATCACCTCCCGTCGCTTTTCTTCAAAAAATCTCATAATAACTAATTAGCGTGCAAAGGTAATCATTTATTATAACAATAATTTTACTCATTTTGTGTTGCCGCAATGCCGTTTGTATTCCGTAGATTTTAAAAATAACTCATCAAGGCAAACTGGATAAATAACACGCCTGCTGTGCTAACCATTCTCAAACCGCCCGGTCTTCTTGCTTAAAATAATTTTGTACACAATCGGTTCAATTTCTACATCGATGTCGCCTTCTTTTTCTGCAATTGCGTGCGATGGGTGGTCGGCGGGATTTCCCGCTAAGGGCATAAGCCGGTGTATCAGGCCCTGCATAGCGCGCTGCTTTTCGTCCGGATCTGTAATTTCCTCGAACCTGCCCCAGGCGATAACACTTTGCCAGCGAAATATACTTCGTATATCATCAACCTGGAAACATACATTTGGATTTGTCCGCATCATTTCAATTTTTCTTCCTGCGGCAGAATGTGCAAAAATATTAGGATTGCGGTAAAAATAATTTACAGGCACAATATAAGTAATGCCGTTTGCGTGACAGCCCAACCGCCCCGTAACCTGTTTGGTCAACAGTTCTTCGATTTGATTTTCGCTTAACTTACCTAACATTAGCTTTTGTTTTAAGGAAAATTTGTCAGTTAAAATTACCCGGTTTTTTATGATAAAAAGTGACGGGCGTCAGTTAAAAAACTAATATGCGTCACCTCATATCAATAGAAGGCCGATTATTTTTATAAAATAGCCTGCAAATTTTGCTAGCTATAACAGGGTTAAAACCGGAGCGTATCAGCGCAAATCCGGTTTCACAAAGCGATCAGCAAATTAAACACTAACGCTATGACAACGATTTCAATTTCGGCCGTGCCTTCCGGAAAAATCACATTGAAAAAGGTGTTACTTTTTTGTGGCGTGCTATCTTCGGCCTTATATGCTGCAATCAATGTTTTTATACCGGCACGCTGGCCGGCTTACAATATTGCCAGTCAAACAGTCAGCGAACTTTCTGCCATTGGCGCCCCAACGAGACCGCTTTGGAATTGGCTATGCGCACCATATACGTTTCTTATGATTGCCTTCGCATGGGGCGTTTGGCAAACCGGCGCCCAGAACCGGCGTTTACGCATTGCCGGAAGCCTGATGATCGCCTATGGAGCCCTTGGTTTTATCTGGCCTTTTGCCCCAATGCACCTCCGGGAAACACTGGCGGCGGGCGGCGCAACGTTTTCCGACACTTTGCATCTCGCCCTGGGAGCGATTACCGAGGTTCTTTATCTATTTGCCCTCGGTTTCGCGGCAAGGGCCTTCGGTAATGTGTTCCGGTTTTACTCGATTGCAACATTTGCAGCGCTGCTGTTCTTCGGCGCACTGACATTTTTAGAAGCGCCCGGCGTTTCAGCAAATCAACCCACGCCATTAATAGGGGTTTGGGAACGCATCAATATTGGCCTTTTCCTGATTTGGGTGGTTGTGCTGGCGTTGAACCTCTGGCGCATTCCAGACGACCAGCGCTTAGTTGAAGACCCCGCGGCCGTTTTACCGGTGTGAAAGTGATCTAAATCATTGATGGCGGTTAATTGAATAGCGACATTTAACATAAAAAGATCATGGGGAAGAAATTAACTATTAAAAATATTTTACTTGGCTTCTTATCATGGCTAATCCCGTTTGCGGTTTCATTCCTGTTTTATAAACCAGGCGGTGAGTTGATGGTTCCATACGCTATCTTTAAGTCGGTAATCTTAGTAGTCGGGACAATTTCCGGCTGTTACCTTCTTTACCGGTACTTCAAATTTGTGGATGACGATTTTGTGAAGAATGGAATTATTGTTGGATTATCGTGGTTTGCAATCAATATTGTGCTTGATACTTTTATCCTGATCCCGATGATGAAGTCAACTTTCGCCAATTATTTTATGTCGATTGGGCTGGGCTATCTTGCCATTCCGGCAATAAGCATAGCAATGGGATATGTGATTGATCAGAAAGTAAAAATAGCCACAATATCCTGAGGCTGGCGATTGCTGAAACCGACATATACTTGAACCGGATGCACTCATTGACCCGATAAATGCAGCACTTTATGAACGCGGTTGAGGGTATAGCTGAAATCCCGATCGCCCGTCATGAAATTTTTCTTTTCATCAAGGATAAAAATAACATTCTCGTCGCCTTTCAAAAGGTAAACCGATTTGCCCGGCAGGCTGGTTTCCAGCACATAAACAACAGCGGCCGGGTTATTCCTTGTTCCCCTGGTGATCTTCCATTTTCCGGCGAGTGGCTTATGTTCAAACATTTCAGTCGTCAATAAGTAAGTGGTTGGCTGCTGTGTCAGGGAGTCCCTAAAAAAAATGATCTGCCATTTCAGGTGGTCGCAATCAGCCGGCAGTTTAGCGCCCAGTTGCCTGCTGATTTCAGAGCAGGGCGTACGGCCCTCAAATATTCCATAAACGGCGGGCCCGTTTGGTTTTTGGCTAAATGTAATGCTTTCCGAAACTTTGTTATCGGCCGCGGCTGTTTGGCCCTTAACGCAAAGGGCCAGTGATAAACCTGCGCAGGCCGACAGTATAAAAATTAGCTGCTTCATCATTTTATTCGGTTAAGTGTATAACTCCATGCGCCGGTCCCTATCATCAGTCGTTGCCGGCTATCCAATAGATGGAGCAAATTTTCATTTAGGCGGATCAATGAAACTGAAACCAGCGGCTTGTCGGGATCAAGGCGATAAACAACAGCGGAAGGATCAGTCATGGCGCCTTTTGTTATCGACCATTTCCCTTCCCGGCGAACACGGCTACCGCCATTTATAAATCCTCGTGTACCCTGTTTGGGCATCCCGTAAGTAAAATTCAGTATATAAGTACCCGATGTTTGTTTCCCGTTTCCTCCGAAAAGTTTGAGCTTCCATTTGATGAGCTCACAGCCGGCGTAGGTGGGGATGCCCGGTAAAGGTTTTGTACCCTGGCTGCAAGGGGTGCTGGCCACGAAAACTGCCGAATCCGGCGAATTGCTGGCGGATGGCGCCTGCGCGATAGCATGCGGCGCAGCGAACATGCCTGTTAAAAACAACATAAGGGTACCTGCTTTCATTTTCATATGATCTAAAATAACCATCATTAAACAAAGCCTAAAATTTTGTAGAGGAACGGTAAAAAAAGTAGACGAAATTAGCGCCCCCCAGCTTTAAGACAAATACCTTTCTTCCAGCCCAAATATTTCGAATTTATCTTACAGCACTCTTTCCTCCGTCTCCTATCGCCTCCCTCATACATTCGGGTAAACTCCCTTCAGACGGTTCGCCGTTAAAGATCGAAAAGTTGCCGTTATAATCCCACAGCATTCCGGGAATATTTAATGCTTTCAAAGCCTGGCGCACAGCTTTAATATACCTGCAGCGGCTGTTAAGGTCAGCGTATTTGTTATATACGCCGTACTCGCCACAGAGTATCGGCACATCATATTTGCCGGCCCAGTTTTTAACTATCTGCAACTTATCCCGTAACGATTGTTCGTTGCCGTCGATGGGATATTCCTTATAGTTTTTTTCACCGTCAGTATTTTTTGCCTTCGGGTTAATAGGTGGAAAGGTTTGAGCATTGTATGGGAAAGGTATGCCTACGGTGGCTTCCTGGTCGCCCACCCAGGCCGCCCCCTGGTGGGTAAACAGGAATGGTTCGTAAAAATGAAAGGTATAAACAACGTTTTCGTCCGCCAGCCGCACGAAGCGGCTCAGCTCGTAAATGCTGTTGTAGTTTGAAGCGCCCACGATCAGCGTACGCCCTTTATCTATCTTCCTGATAGCTGTAACTATATTATAAGCCGCGTCCTTCCATATTTGCGGGTCCATGTGGGGCGGCTCGTTATACAGTTCAAAAAAAAGCATGTCCCGGCTAATATGTATGTATCTTTTTGTGAGTTTTAGCCACAGGCTTATTATCCTCGATGTCTCTGCCGGGTAGCTATTGTCATTAAAATTGCCGGAATGGTAACATATGATCAGCTTGAAACCGTATAAGCGGCATTGTTTAACAATATTATCAATGCGGGGAAATATTTGCTCAACCAGAATTTTTTCATCTTCAAAATGTTCAAAGGCCACAGGAAGCCTTATACTTTTAAACCCAAGCCGTTTTAATAGCTCAAAATCATTGTTTTTTAGCCCTTTTTGGGTTAAAAGCTCCTTATTCCACGTTTGTTCAAGCCACGACACGCTGATGCCGTTGTTCAAACTTTTGGCCCGTTTAAAAGCAAGCAAACGGGCAACGGGCGTTGTTGGAGTGCTTTTTGCTACACCTGGATGCATAATCATGTGTAATGCGATGAAAATAGCGCCTAACACGTATTTAAATGGATAGTTTGAAGATTGACTGTTATTCACATTATGTTTAAATGTGTATAAGTATGTTCGCCGACTTTTTATTATTTTCATTTACTTTATGCGGATTAAATTTATCGATAACGGATGAGAATCACGAATCAAGACATCTAGAGAGCCAGGGATCGAGATAATAAGAATTAAAAACCGGCTCATATTTTTCTTGAGCCTGGTTCCCGACTCTTGACTCCTAATTAAATTTAAGAAAAGCCAGAATGTTTGTCCAAATAACGAAAGAAGAATTTTTAAGGGAAGTATCAAAAAAGGCCTGGTACCAGACCAATAATATTATTTGGTCAATAATTTTCATTTACCCGTTATTTAGCATAATCGACTTTATTTTCGCCAACGGTATATGGCTGCAATTTTTCCTGGTGCGCATTATAACCGTGCTCGCAATCCTGGGGCTGTATAGCCTTTTTCAGCGCAAAAACTACAATTTCAGGGTATTACTGCATATTACGCTGTTTTTACTTTCTGTTACGTCGGCTATATTATGTAATATAGTTGATCTGCAGCAATTAAATATTTACTATTTATTGTTCTCAGCCATCATCCTGTTCTTTAACCTGCAAGTGTTTTGGGAACCTATCAATTCGGTCATACAGGTTTTGCTGGCGCTGCTGCTGCTTGCTATATTTTTCAGGCTTTTCAGCCAATATACTTTAGACCTTGTGATCAGCAACGGGGGGCAGTTCTTCTTTATCATCGGGTTAATTTCATGCCTGGTGCCCGGCGCCCGGTATAAAATTATAGAGCGCGATGTGCGGTCACAAATACTGATCGGAAAATCAAATGAGCAACTGAAAGAGCAAAATCGTAACATCAACGAGAAAAATAATATTATCGACGCGCAATACGAGCAATTGCGCAAATTGGACAGCCAGAAAAATAACTTTATCAACATCGCCGGTCACGACCTGAAAAATCTTGTGGGCAATATCATTATGAGCAATAATATGCTCAAAGAGGACGAATACCGCCTCACTGCCGACCAACAGGAACTGATTGGCTATATTGCGGAAGCATCAGAAAAAATGCAGTACCTGCTGAATAAACTGATGGATGTAAAAGAGATCGAATCGCCGGAAATGAAATTTAACCTGGAAGTTTTCGACATAAATACCGAAGTGCAACATATATTAAAGGGATTGGTTGAAACAGCGCAGATGAAAAACATCCACCTGATCGACAATATTTTAAAACTACCCTTGAATGTTAACCTCGACCGGGTATTTGCCGGCCAGGTATTTCAAAACCTGCTTTCGAACGCGATAAAATTTTCGCAAACCAATAATAATATCAGGGTGGTGACCAGCTTGCAGCGGCAAAAATTTGTATTCGAGATAATTGACGAAGGCATCCCTATCGGGCAGGAAGAGCTCGACATGATGTTTAACAAGCTAAAAACATTGAGCGAGGCCTCGGGCCATATCGAAAGCAGGCTTGGCCTGGGCCTTTCAATAGCAAAACTTATGACCCAGGAAATGGGCGGCGAATTATCATACCGCAGCGACGACAGCGGCAACTATTTTAGAGTAGAATTTAACGTAATAAACTAATATTGACACCAATGAATAAATTTTTTACCTTATTAGCCCTTGTATTTCTTTTAAGTAAGGCATCATTGGCTCAGAGTATCGTGTCTCTCAAGTCTTTGGGACGCGAAGAGGACGCCATTTATGGAATGAGTGGCGCCAGTTCATTTTATGTTAAGATATCCCCGCTTACAGAAATTGAAGGGAGTAAACTTGTGCTGTACATTGAGCCTTCGCAGGCGGTAATAAAAGAGCATTCTTTTATTAACGTCGTGATCAATGACAAGCCCATCTACAGCGCCCGTTTAACTAAAGATTCCATCGAAAAGGTTACGATAGTTTTAACCAGGGAAAACCTCTCGCCCGACCGGTTTTTGAAAATACAGGTTAAAACCTTGCTAACAATCACCGACGATATTTGTAAGGACCTGGATAATCCGGCCATGTGGATCAAAATAAAGGACTATTCGTACCTGGCGCTCAACAGAAACCCAAAGGCCAGCCTCAGCGATATTAACATCAGCAATTGCTTTGATACCAAACGTGCGATAGTTTATCCGTCGGACCCAAGCCTGTATGACCTTAAAGCCGTTGCCTGGGCATACGCAAGGCTTAAAAAGACACAAAGTAAAAAAATATACGTTTTTGAAGCAGGCCAGGTGCCCGACAGTATAAGAAATTATATACAGGTTGGAACTATCGGCACCCTGCCTGAAGATAAAAAATCAATGATAAAGGTGAGCCCGCAATCAGGCCAGGGCATATTTTATCTTGCTAAATCAACCAGCACTTCTACCGATACGATAACCAATATGGTGAATGAAAAAGGAAAATTGGTTGCCCATAAATCGGTAGCGCAGGAAACTTTGCCGTCAGAAATATTGTTTGTTTCGGGCGGCGACGATGCGGGTTATGATAAAGCGATAACAGCCTTAGGCAACGTCAACATAATAAATTCAACCTTCGGCGATTACCTGTTAATCAACCAGGCACAAAATACCTACTTTAAAACTGTCGACGAAAACAGGTCGAAATTAACCCTGAAACAAGTTGGCGGCTCGAGCGATTTCCTTTCCGGCATTGGCTCATTAAAAAATGGCTACACTTTTAAAAACAGCGATTTTAATTTTACGCCAAAAGAGGTTGAAATAAGGTTTATCGGCAACTATAGCGGTTTAAGCCCCGGTGACAGGGGTTATTTTAACATTTATCTTAATGGCTTGCTGATCAGCAGCGAAAAGCTGGATGCGTCGGGCAAGCTGAACTCAAGCGTAACCATTAACCGTTACCAGCATCATAAATATAACACGCTGGAATCGGAGTTCAGGTTTTTCCCGGCCAACGGCGAATGCAAGAACAGCTTCATAAACTTTTTTGGCGAAGTGGATGTAGACAAGTCATACCTCGAATCAAAAAATCCTTTTATATCCAACGATCTTAGCTTTTATCAATACCCCGAAGCGTTTAATACTGGCACAACTAAAATAGTGGTATCAAAACAAGATGCCAAGTATGCCGCCGGCGCTATCGGAGAAATTATTTATGAGCTTAACAATAATGTAAACTCAAATAATTTCCCTGAGTTTGTTTATTCGGAATCGCCGGGCGATTTGAAAAAGGTAAATGTTATTGCCCTGCTTGATAAAGATGATCCGTTGTTGAAAAGCTTCGATTACGCCCCTATCCATTTCGATCAAAGCTTCCGGCTGTATAACACAGATAATAACAAGCCGGTGTATTCGCTGTCGGATACGGTTTCAACCGGGTTGGCGCAAATATTTTACGGGCGCAGCAATAATGCCACCTTGGTGCTTACAGCTACGGGATCGCAAGCCCACATGTCTGACGCATTTTTAGCGGCGGCAAGGTCAATAACAGAGCAGCTTTCAACGCTTTCGAGCAACGTTTGCGTAACCGACGTAAACTCAAACAAATATCTCTTCAACATAAATAAATCAAGCGATAACATTGAATATGTTGAAACTAAAAGCCCACTGACCCGCTTTTGGGAAACTTACAACCTGTACATATTGCTTGGCATATTGATATTGATATTGCTGTCGTTCCTTTACGTACGTTCAAAAGTTCAAAGATCGCAGGAGTTATATAACGATTGATTTCCGGCAAGTCCTCTGTCTGAAGTCTTAAGTAAAAAAGTAAAATTCCACTTAAGACTTCGGACTTAAGGCTTAAGACTGTTTAAACATTTTATTGAATAAAAAAATATGTCAATTCCTGAGCTTTTGATTAATGACGGTTTTATCACTCAACGGGATCGGGAAAAAATTGACGATTTTTCGGCCAGGTCCGGGCTGTCCTTTGTTAAAGTAGCGCTCAATTTTGGCTATGTGTCCCGTAAAAATTACGAGCGTTCCATGATACGGGCCGGCTACGAGTTCAAGGAAATACGCGAACTGGAATTTGACCAGGATGTGCTTGATAAAATAGAGCTTAAATTTGCCGATCAGCATGTGGCAATTCCGTTGCGCATAGTTAACAACCGGGTCATCACGGTTATGGCCGACCCAAGCAATCACCTGTTTATCGACTTTATCAGGTTTACCTACGATTGCGAACCGGAAATTATCGTAGCCTCGGATCTTGATATTACCTGGCTGAGCCATAAGCTGCTCGGCGACAAATATGTAAAAGCATCCGTTTTTGAACTTTTAAACCGCGACCCGGCAAACTCGGCATTTATTACTTTTTCGTCGGGCCAGCTCATCTTTATGTTTATGCTGCTGGCCCTAACGGTGATTGGGCTGGTGGAAAATTTTAAATTTACCTCCATCCTCATTAACGTACTTATCAGCGTATTCTTCCTGGTAGCTATTATATTCAAGTTGTTTTTGGCACTCGTAGGGTCGCGGTTTGAACTGCACCAGGCGGTTACCAGGGACGAATTGCGGGAGTTGAATGAGGCCGACCTCCCCATATACAGCATCCTGCTGCCGGTGTACAAAGAAGATAACCTGATCAAAAAATTGATATGGAACTTACAAGCCTTAGACTATCCCCGCGAGTTGCTTGATATTAAGCTGCTGATTGAAGAAGATGATGATCAAACCCTGAATGCGGTACGCAACCTTGATTTTCCGGCCATATTTGAAGTAATAGTGGTGCCTTTCCATATGCCTAAAACAAAACCAAAGGCATGTAACTACGGGCTGCATTTTTCAAGAGGCAAATATTTAACCATTTATGATGCCGAAGATATTCCCGATACTGATCAGTTGAAGAAGGTGGTTACCATGTTCGGTAAGTTACCATCGAACTATATTTGTATACAGAGCGCTTTAAACTATTATAACCGTAACGAGAATTTTTTGACCAGGATGTTTACGCTTGAGTACTCATACTGGTTTGATTATATGCTGCCGGGCCTGGATACGCTGGATATCCCGATCCCTTTAGGCGGCACAAGCAACCACTTTAAACTCGAAAACCTGGTTGAACTGGGCGCATGGGACCCTTTTAATGTTACCGAAGATGCCGACTTGGGTGTACGGGCCTACGCCAAGGGCTACAAGATCGCCGTTATAAACTCCACCACTTACGAAGAGGCGAATAACGAGCCTATTAACTGGATACGGCAGCGCTCGAGGTGGATAAAAGGCTATATGCAAACCTACCTGGTACATATGCGCAACCCGGTAGCTTTGCTCAGAAAACTTGGCTGGCGGGGCTTTTTGGGCTTCAGCTTCTTTATCGGCGCTACACCGCTCACCTTCCTGGTTTACCCGTTTTTGCTGACTATATTTATAGGCTACATTGTATTTGATCTGTCGACAATACGGACGCTATTTCCGGACTGGGTACTGTTCATGTCGATATTTAACCTGATGGTGGGCAATATATTAATGATCTATATTAACATGATGGCGGTATTTAAAAGGCGTTTTTACGAGCTCATCCTTTTTTCTATCGCCAACCCTGTGTACTGGCTTATGCACTCCATCGCTGCGTTTAAGGGCCTTTACCAATTAATTGTTAAACCTTTTTACTGGGAGAAAACTGAGCACGGTTTAAGTAAAGTTACCAGTCCAACTAATGTTGTTAAATGAAGAATCAATCAAAATATCTCCTGCTTATTACCATATTACTGGCGGTTTACTATGTAATGTGCGGGCTATACCTTAACAGGCTGGGCTATTTTAGCCAGGAAGCCTTATTTTATATTGAAAAAACAAGGATAATTTTAGCAGGTATCGGCAACCGATTAAAGGTAATGGGCCTCACTTCGCCGATATTACCGTTTTATTCGTCATTTATTTTCTCGGCTGTTAACCCTATGATAGCCCCCATAATCGCTTCGTCAATTTGTACCGCCGTACTCTTCTTCATGATGGCAAGCAGCCTTATCCGGCGGGCTAACGATATTTTTTACATATTTATATTGCTGATAGTTTTTGTATTTCATCCCGGCATATTATATGCTGCAACCTCGGGCAAGTCAATTTCGCTGGTGCTGATATTTTTCTTCCTGTTCTTTTTCAACCTGCTTAAGTTTTACAGGTCAAACACTACATTCCACGTGTCCATCGCCAGTATTTGTCTTGTTATACTCATATTTTGCGACTATAAATTTATATGGCTCACGCTGTTTTTTATCCCGCTGGTATTGTCCATCACCATACAAAGCCTAAACCTCAGTGAGCAGGAATCAATATTCAGGTTGTTCCTCAGCTTCAATAATCCGTCGCTGCGCCGTAAACTGATCAACAAAACATTCGCGCTTTACATTATCCTGTTTATATTGCCCATAGCCTGCGTTATTTGCTACAAGCTGCTGAACCTGACGCATGCCCAGGACTTAAACTACTCGGTTGAAAGCCCCTATGCAACCTGGACAGTTTTGGCCGACAAGCTTAGCTTTGACCAGTTATCAACGAGCACTGTTTACCAACTGCCCGAAACGTCGGTGCTGATATCGGCCCGTATACTGATCTTTTGTCCGTTAATGTTAATCGCTATCTATTTATTCAGGGAAAGCACTTATCAAATTTTGACCTTGTTAGCGCCATTTGCTTTCGTAGAATTTTTGCACATAAAATACGAGAAGGTATTTTTGGCGCATGAGTATTACCTTATTTTCCTGGTGTTGGCGCTGCTTTGCATTTTGTACAAAGCGCAAACGATAAAGAACCAGGTGGTGTTAAAATTATTGGTGGGTGTGCTGGCTCTTGTGCAGCTTTATACCGGTTTTATTTTTCTGCAAAATTCATCCATTAAAGAGGAGCGTGACTTTATCTCTGCGGTAATAAACCAAGCCCCAAATACCCAACAAGACCAAAACCGCGACCTTGCCAACTATATAAACCACCTGCCCGAGGGCTCGCATGTGCTGGTTGACGATGCCATTGCTTACCCGGCGGTAGCCTTTGTTGAGAATGCAAATTTCCGCAAGTTAACTTTACCATACGAGGAAAACTCATTTTTGAGCGCCATTGAAGCTCCAGAGAAATACGACGATTACATACTGCTGGCCACCCCAACAAATTCCGTCACCGGCTTTACCCAGCTGAACGACAAATATGTCCCCGTAATCAAAAAAGCCAACAGCGCACTAAAGCTCCGCAGGGTTTATGAAACGGATGATTGGGTATTGTACAGGATATTTGCGAATTAGTTTTAGCGGTTGACGATTGGCATAAAGATGGCTGGCAAATGTCATTCTAGTTTTACAGAGCGTCCGCTTGTTAACGCAGTACCCTTCCTTCGAGGATGCTTAATTGATATTAACAAAAATAACTCTAGTCTGCAATCCTTACAACGAGCCATCATGGAGCCAATAACCTATTATTACGACCAGGTAAATCGCCACGCCATAGTGGTGAAGCCAAAGCAGCCCTTGCTCAACTGGATAAATGCCCTATACCCCGACATGGCCGAAGACGGAAGCGAAACTACGGTATACCTGGTAAGGGAACGGAACGGCTTTCAAGAGACTGAAAAATGGCTGAAACGCAATTTTAAGAACATTTTTGAAAATGAACTTAACGGTCGGCACACCGATGAAAACGACTGGCCACAAAAAAGAACCTATAAATTGTTTACCGAGTGGTTTGATACAGAAATTCACACTACACTAGAGGATATTGAGGAATCGCCTATCCGGAAAAATTGAAGTTTGCGGGATATGAAACCTGCGAATGATAAAAGGCTAGCAGATAAATGAATATCTAAAGCATTATTTAATACAACTATGTTGTATTAAATAATTTTAGTTGTTAAAAAAGAAATAGGGGTTGTATAAGGATTCTCCCATCCGCTGGCCGCAGGCAGTCCCGTACGTACGGGATCGGCTCCGGCGGGCATAACTTCTTAAAAGCAAGAAAGCCCTTGCTCATTAGAACAAGGGCTTTTTGATCCGCCATCCGGGCGGACACAGTAAGATTTGGCACCGACCTACTCTCCCACATTTTACTGCAGTACCATCGGCTCTGGCGGGCTTAACTTCTCTGTTCGGAATGGG